>Ga0315902_10002035_pt1 | contig 32068 bp, 13 predicted proteins | sample LakEriMetagenome_9_FD_203523 | JGI IMG/M metagenome (GOLD analysis project Ga0315902, IMG submission 203523) | Freshwater fungal communities from buoy surface, Lake Erie, Ohio, United States - Buoy 12 MA117 | ecosystem: Environmental > Aquatic > Freshwater > Lake > Lake biofilm | place: USA... | reverse complement strand
GCGGCGCGAGCCGCCTTGCGGCGGCTCAATAGAGCTTCTCCCACCTGCTGCGAGAGGGCTGGCGACTTTTCGAGGAGTCGCGAAGTCGAATCGGGGGGAAAATGGATCGCCACCAGATCGCTGGTAGCCACGACGGTCACTTCGCTGGGCTGATCCCCCGATAGTTCGTACTCTCCAAAAAACTCCCCTTGATCTAGCGTATCGATGGTGATTGGATTCCCATCGCCTCCATTCGCTTGGACCACGGCGCCGCCGGAGACAATCAAGGAGATACCCTGGCTGGGCTCCCCTGCCCGCAGCAGGACTTCCCCTGCAGCGTATTGCCTAGTGCGTGGTTCTTCGTGCGCGCGCAAGTCAGGCACCAGCGCCGCCTGGAAACGCGGATAGGCTGCCAGACGCTCTTCTACCGTCGGCTCCGGTGTGCTGATCGACTCACTTGGACCGTATTCCAATTGAATCGGGAAAGGAATATTCAGCCCCTCGCGTTTGGCGACATACCAGATGCGCGTGATCACCTCGTCGCGCGTCGAAGGCAGCATCTCCTGGGATTCAACTGAAAAGATCAAGCGGTAGATGATGGAGAAATCGGCGTAATTGACGGTTCGAACTCGGGGTGGCGGTTCTTTCAGCACCCCCGGCGTCTCCTTGAGCATCTCCAGCAACAGTTGCTTGACGCGATTGGGGGGGTGATCGTAAGAGAATCCCACTTCATAGAGGTCGGTCCGCATGGTGGTGGGTCGAGAAAGATTGGTGAACGCATCCTTGTAGAGCGACACGTTGGGGACGATCTGCAGTTCCATGGTGGGTGTCTGGATATGGACCGACCGCCAATTGATCTCGATCACCTTGCCGACCACACCCCCAACATTGACCCAATCGCCGATATTGAGCGGTCGCTCGAACAACAGCATCATCCCCGAGACGATGTTGCCTAGTGGCTCCTGCAAGGCCAGACCAATCACGATGCTTCCCAGCCCCAACGTCGTCAGTGCGACACTGATATTCTGGTTCCAGACAAGCGAATAAATGATTGCGGCACCCACAGCGATCAGGGCAAGGCGCGTTAGGTCCCGAAAGAATTTCGGAATCCTTCCCTGCCAAGACTCCAGATTCGCGTTCCCGAAGATCGCATCGTTGGTCAGGTTCAAGACAGCGATCAGGACACTGATCCAGAAGAAGGTCGCCGCAATACGTACCGCCAGATGATCGTCGGGCAGATTGGCCACCCATCGCAGAAAGATCCAGATCGCAAGCGTCGGGATCACCAACCGGCGGATCGAACGAGCGGTTGGGAGAAGCTTGCCTCCCATCGCCTCGGAGGCACGGATCCACTCGTTCGAAAGGATCATCAGCAAGGGAAAGCCGATGATCAGAATGATTGCTGGAATCAGCTGGTCTTGGGAGATCTGCCAAAGCGTTTCCATGATGAAAACCGTTCGCGCTATGGGGTACAGGGGATCGCAGTGGAGCAGAAAGAAGTCGAGTCGAGCGATCAATTAGCTGTGGGATCGAACTGCCAGTGAGCGAGCGATCCTTTGCCTGGGACTTCCATGGGGGAGGCCGGCTGATAGGAGAACAGATCCTTGGTCTTTTCGTAGACATCTTTCGTGACCAGAATCGCTGGGGTTCCACTGCGAGCCAAGCGACTGGCCAGATTGACGGTATCGCCCCAGAGGTCGTAGAGGAATTTTCGACGGCCCACAACACCACCAACCACCGGCCCCGTGTTGACTCCGATACCGATGGTCAGCTGAGTCTGATGCTCGCGATTGACTCGGTTGACCACCTCGGTGATCTCCTTCGCGAACTGAAGGATTCGATTGAGGTGATCGGGGCGATGAATCGAAAGCCCGCAGACTGCCAGGTAGGAAGCGCCAATCGTCCGGACCTTTTCAACGCCAACCCGCTCGGCCACTTCATCAAAGACCGTCACCAGATCCCCCAGCAGGCTCATCGTACGGCTCTCGTCCATCTTTTCTCCGAGCGCCTCCAGCCCTCCGATTTCGGCCATCAGCACCGAAACATCAGCGAACTGCTTGGTCGCTTTTTCATCGCCATCGCGCCGCATGGCCACGGCCGGTTCGGGAAGGATGTTCAGCAGCAATTCCTGATTCTCCTGAATCCTTGCCTCCAGTTGCTTCGTCTGCGCCCGCAGACTGCCGGCCATCTCGTTGAAGACCTCGGTCACCTCGGCGTATTCGTCGGTGCCGACGACCGGGATGCGAACGGAAGTATCACCGCGTCCGATTCTTCTAGCTCCTTCGGTCAGCCGACGCAGGGGGCGGCTGAGCAGATGAGCCAACCCGATCGCAAGGAGACTGGATCCGAGGACCAATCCGGATCCCAGCATAATGGCGGATCGAGCATAGTCGCGGATCGGTCGAAACGCTTCCTCGCTGTCGATCTCGGCGATCACCGCCCAGCGAAGCGAATCCAATTCCAGGGAGCCATAGGAACTGAGCACCGGCTGCCCGCGATAGTCGATCGTCTCATGGATTCCCTCCTTCCCTTGAAATGCATTGCGGACGCTGTCGTTTCGCATTTCCAGGACGTTGACAACCGACTGCTGTTTTTCGATCTGATCGACTATCGACTTGTTGATCCCGCGACTGCGCAGTTCAGCGACAAAGGCCTTTGGATCTTCCACCATGAAACGACTGCGACTGCGGAAGGTGTAATCGGGACCGACCAAGTAGCATTCGCCCGTTTTTCCCAATCCCTCTTTCTCCCATCCGAAATTCCCAGTGATCACTTCGGTGAATTTGGAACTGGGGAACTGCAGCACCAGGATCCCGATCAGCTTGGGGCCATCAAAGATAGGGCTGAGTGCAAACCCCTCCCCCAAGCCCAGCGCCGGCGCATAAGGCTCAAAGTCCACGATCTTGAAGTCGTCGCGGTCTCGCGCCTTGATCATCTTCTTCACGCCAGCAGCAAGCAGCGTGTTGGAGTAGGGTCCGGTGTCGAGGTTGGTGGCAAACTCCGTTTGCTTTTCTACGGTATAGAGAATGTCGAGCGTCTCGGCGTCGACCAGCAGGATATCGTCGAACTGAAATAGCTGAGAGGCTCGCAGCAAACGCGGGTGATACTGCTGGTGGACGGCGTCGTACCCGGTCGACTCCAGAGGCGCACTGACCAGGTTGCGTTTCTGGTTGTAGGGATTTTGGTTGTCAGCCAGATAGAAGTACTGCAACCACTGCTCGGCCGGCCCCTCTGGCAGGTACTGTTCCAATACCGGAGTACCGACTCGCGTCTTGGCTAGCTCAGGAAGGAATTGCTCCTGGTAGAACTGCCTGAGCCTTTGCAGTTGATCAGGAGCCAGACGTTGATTGCGGGTGGCGGCGAAGGATTGGCGAAATGCCAGCGTGCTGTCGACGACGATCTGGCTGTCCGAAAGGGCTTGAACTTGGTTGCGCAGCGCTGTCAGCATGGCCCGCAGGGCGCTGGACTTGGCATGACGCACCGCCTCCAGTTGTTTGAGTGCCCCCTCGCGCAGGGTTGCCCGAGCCGATCGGTAACCAAGGGCCCCCATCGTGCCGACGGAAAGCAGTGTCAGCAGAAGCATGGCCAGAAGCAATTTGGACTGGATTCCGAGGCGAGAAAGGAGGGAGGGACCCAAAAAACGTCTCCTTCAATAGATGACTTGCATGGCCGGCTCGTCGCCAAGCTGGGCCAAGCCGATGAGCATCGCTCTATCCAATAGGGGATGACCAAGGCAATCCCCATCATCGTAATGGTACCAGGGCGATAGGGGAATCTCGGTCGCAATCTCCTTTGTTTTCGCCCCCCCTCCAACAGAGGCGTTCATCACATCCCGGCGATTGGCATGGCGGTACCTGGCAGACTCTTGTGGCGGGCGGGCCGTCGACCCAATTTTTCTTCCCTGCCGCTATTCTCGCCAACCTCTTGGTTCGATTAGGCTGACATTCGGTGGGATGGAGAAATGAGGCAGCAGAATGTTGGGGGCGCGACGAGCATGAGACAAAAGACGGCCTCCCGTCCTTTGCGGTTTCTACGGATGGAGGGATTGGAGCATCGTCATTTGATGCATGCCGATCCCATCTTCGATTGGAACGATGAAGCCTTGGCGGCCATTCGCGCCGAAAGGACCTCGCCTCCGGTGGCATCCCGAGCGTTGGCGATGCTGCATGGGGCGGTTTACGACGCGGTCGAATCGATCGACCAGCGTCATGGAACCTATCTTTCGGTACCGGCGGCGCCTCCCACAGCATCGAGAGAAGCGGCGATCGCGGAGGCGGCCACTCGGGTGCTATCGATTTTGTTCCCCGCGCGGGCCTCCAACTTCCAGACCAATCGACAGGAGTGGTTGTCGAAGGTCCCTGAAGGACTCGACAAGCAGGCAGGGATCTCTGCGGGTGGCCGGGCAGCCGATGCGATGCTTGCTGCTCGTAGCAATGATGGATCGCAGAACTCGGTGACCTACACTCCTGGTGGACAGCCTGGCGACTGGGAGCCAACGCCTCCGGCGCTGGCGCCTGCGCTTTTGCCACAATGGCCTGGTGTGCGTCCCTTTGCGATTACCAGCGGCAGCGCTTTTCGTCCCGGTCCACCACCTGCCCTCGATAGCGCTCAGTACACCACTGCCTTCGACGAGGTCAAGCAGATCGGAAGTGCCACCAGTTCGACGCGCACCCCCGATCAGACTCAGATCGCCAATTTCTGGGCCAATGGAGCGGGTACGGCGACACCACCAGGGCACCTGAATCTGATTGCAAGGACGATTGCAGAAAGCCGGGGGACCACACTTTCGGAAAATGCGCGTCTGATGGCGATCCTCAACTTTGCGATGGCCGATTCGGCGATTGCATGCTGGGACATCAAATACCATTCCGATTTCTGGCGTCCTATCACTGGGATTCGCAAAGCGGCGGACGATGGCAATGCAGCCACTCAGGCCGATTCATCGTGGACTCCTTTGTTGGCTACGCCCAACTTCCCCAGCTACACATCGGGCCATGCCACTTTCAGTGGTGCAATGGCGGCGGTGCTCACTCGGTTTTTTGGCAGCAGCCAACTTCCCTTCACCTCTCCCAGCGAAAGCCCTGCCGCGGCAGCCCGATCCTACAGCTCGGTCGACCAAGCGGCTCAGGAGTCGGCAGACAGTCGGCTATATGGTGGGATTCATTGGCGATTCGATAACGAACTGGGGCTCTCGATGGGCCGATCCGTTGGCTTGGCGACCAGCCAGCGGATGGATATTCCGGCTCCAACCCCCGCGACTGTCTCGGTCGTGGGCGGAATCCTGACGGTGCGTGGCACTGCAGGTCCCGACCGCATTCTGGTCGAACGGATCGCAGGCCGAGTGCAGGTGACCGTCAACGGAGTCCGCCAAGGGCGATTCGAACAGAACGCGCTGACGGGTATTTCGATCGATGCCGCAGCCGGCCACGACTGGGTGTTGATCGCCAGAGCGATCTTCTTACCGTCCAGCATCCGCGGGGGCGACGGAAATGATCAGCTGTATGCGGGAGGCGGCAGCACCGAATTGCACGGCGAAGCCGGGAATGATTTCCTCTACGCCTACCAGGGGACCGACCGACTGTTCGGCGGTGCGGGCAACGACCGAATCTACGGTGGCAGTGGAGATGATCTTCTGGATGGAGGCGACGGCGACGATTGGCTGTTTGGTGAGGCGGGTGCAGACCAAATCCTCGGACAGGCGGGGCACGATTGGCTCTATGGAGGCATCGGAAACGACCGTCTGGAGGGAGGCGATGGGAACGATCGCCTATGGGGTGAAGCGGGCGTCGATCAGTTGCTGGGAGGCTTGGGAGACGATTGGCTTTATGGCGACCGCTTGGACAGCCTGATCGATGGAGGTCCTGGTCGCAATCGAATCTACCGCTGATCGACTTTGCGATCGGCCAGCGCCTTACGGCCTGCTTCTAGCGTTTCCACGATCGCGTCGACATCGTAGACACAGCCTCCCCAAGTGCCACCTCCAACCTGTTGCAGTGCGGCCCATAGGCGAGTGTCGTCGGGAAGCCGTGGGTCGGGCTGCAGGGCAGGGTGAGTGGTTCGGGAGGCCAGCAATTGGCGAGCCCGGTCTGGATCGAGTTGCTGGTCGGCGGTGCCGACCATGTCGACGCTTCCGGTCAATTGGATGCGATCGATCTGAATCGCAATCCAATCGTCGTCTCGGACGCGGCCGATCGGTCCCCCAGCTAACGCTTCGGGGCCTACATGACCGATGCAGGCACCGGTGCTGACCCCGGAAAATCGCGCGTCGGTGACTACCGCCACCTCCTTGCCCCAGGAAAGATGCTTCAGGGCACTGGTGACCTGGTAGGTTTCTTCCATACCCGATCCCAGCGGCCCACGTCCGATCAGAATCAGAATGTCTCCTGGTCGGATCGGCCGCGGGTGCTGCCCCTTGATCGCCGCAACCGCCTCCTTCTCGGTGGTGAAGACGCGCGCCGGTCCTTGCTTGCGGTAGACCCCATCCGGATCGATCACACTGGGATCGATGGCGGTCGATTTGATCACCGAACCCTCGGGGCAGAGATTGCCAACGGGGAAACAAACCGTGCTAGTCATCCCAGCGGTGCGCGCCGCCGCTGGGGGATAAATCACCTGATCGGGATCGACCCCATCATTCTCAAGGAGCCACTGCCGCAACTGAGCGCGGCGGGGCGACCGGTGCCAGGCATCGAGGATGGTGTGCCACGTTTCGCCGGTGATCGTGCGTGCATCGCAGCGTGCGACACCCAATTCACGCAGGTGCCACATTAGCTCCGGCACCCCGCCGGCAAGAAAAAATCGGACGGTGGGATGGTAGGCAGGTCCGTTGGGAAGGCAGTCGACGAAGCGTGCGACCTGGAGGTTGATGCTTCGCCACTGCTGGACATCGGGCCGACGCAGACCAGCAGCATGGGCGACAGCGGGAATATGGATCAGGAGATTGGTCGATCCGCCGCAAGCGGCGTGCACCGCCAGGGCGTTATGGAACGAGTCGTCGGTGAGGAAATCGGCGAGCGTCTGTTTCCGTTGATGCATATCCCAAAGCGCCTGGGCGCTGCGTCGAGCGGTTTCCAGCCAGAGCGGTTGTCCGCTGGGGGCGAGGGCTGCATGAGGGACGGTCATCCCCAGCGCTTCAGCGACGACCTGGCTGGTCGCCGCAGTTCCCAGGAATTGGCACCCTCCACCGGGAGAACCACAGGCGCGGCAGCCCGCTTCGGCAGCTGCCTCCAGGGAGATCTCCCCATGCGAGTAGCGGGCGCCGATCGTCTGGACCTTTCCAAGATCCTCCGCTCCCTTGGCCGGCAGAGTGACGCCTCCCGGAACCAGAACCGAAGGGAGCTGGCTGGATCCAGCCAGAGCGATCATCATCGCCGGGAGCCCCTTGTCGCAGGTGGCCACTCCCATCACCCCGCGACGTGTCGGCAGGGAACGGATCAGGCGACGCAGGACGATGGCGGCATCGTTGCGATAGGGAAGCGAATCGAACATGCCGGTCGTCCCCTGGGTGCGACCGTCGCAAGGATCGCTGACGAACCCTGCAAAAGGCACCCCACCTGATTGCTCGATCCAGCGCGCCGCCTCGCGCATCAGAAGGCCAACTTCCCAGTGGCCTGTGTGGTAGCCGAGAGCCACGGGACTGCCATCTTCTGCCCGAATTCCCCCTTGGGTGCTCAGCAGAAGAAATTGCGGCCCCAGCATCTTGCTGGGAGGCCAGCCCATACCGGCGTTCTGCGTCCAGCCAAACAGATCGCCACTGGACCACTCCCGCAACATCTGGTCGGAAAGTGGGAGAGAACCACTGGGCCCTTCTCCCTGCGAGACCACCGGCCGCTGACCGGCACCAAGCCACGAGGGATCCTGATCGACACCCAGCCACGATTCCAACCGAAAGGCCCGTTCCATCGTTTTTGTGATCCTCTCCCTTACCCACCGCGACTTGATCGATCCCGACCTCAGTGTAAACCAATCGTCCCCAATTGGTCCGCCCCAAGAGGATCAAGTCCTCGGGACGCTGCTAGGCAATTCACCCGAGTCTGCCCAATCGAGCGCATCCAGATGTGCCAGCACCAGTTCAGGAAGGTTTTTCAGATGATACCCTCCCTCAAGCAGACTCAGTAGGCGGCCCTGGGTGTGGCGTTGAGCCAGCCGGTGGAGGTGCTTGCTCATCTGCTGAAAATGCTCGATCTCCAGCGAAAGTCCGCCCAGGGGATCCTCCCAGTGGGCGTCGAATCCGGCGCTGACCAGCAGCAAGTCCGGTTCGATGCGATCGGCGAATTGCGAGACTTCCTCGCAGAACCGTTCGACGACCTCGTGCGCCGGGGTACCGTAGGCCAGCGGGAGGTTCCACGTCAGACCCAATCCCCGCCCGCTTCCGGTCTCGTCCCGGCCCCCAGTTCCCGGATAAAACGGCCAGCGGTGCATCGAAAAGAAGCCGACGGAAGGATCTTCCCAGAAGATCGCCTGCGTGCCGTTGCCATGATGGACGTCCCAATCGACGATCAAAACGCGATGGAATCGGTGCTGTTCTATCGCGTACCGGGCGCCCACGGCGATATGATTGAGAAGGCAGAAACCCATGGCACGATCGGCAAGAGCGTGGTGGCCTGGAGGTCGCGAGGCGATAAAGGCACGAGGCTCCTCACCCAATGCCATCCGGTCGACTGCGTCAACAACCGCACCGCTGGCAAGGCAGGCAACCTCGAAGGACCTCGGCGAGAGGTTCGTCTCGCGGTCGATCCAGGTTGGGTCGGGGGAGGCGAACAGCGTCAGTTTTTCGAGGTAGCCAGGGTCGTGGACCAGGAGAAGCGTTTCCCGCGTTGCAGGCGACCAGGACGCCACCGCAGCCTCGGCAATACGCCCCGCCTCGGCCAACCGCTGATTGACCACCATCGTCCGTTCTGGCCGTTCCGGATGAACTCCCGTTTGATGTTCACCGAATGCCTGTGAAGCATAGATCCGCATGAAGGAACCTCCTATGACAGCTTCCGATCCGGTTGACCCCGGTTTGAATCCCAAGGAGCTATCGGATTTCCTGGGCCCTTACAAGGTCGAGCGACTGCTGGGGCAAGGGGGCATGGGGATCGTCTACGAAGGAACCCACGCTAAGACAGGCCAGCGAGTCGCGATCAAGGTGATCGCCAACTCCCTTGCCGATCAGGAGCGTTTTCGCAGGCGGTTTGCCGCCGAGGTGGAAACGCTCAAAAAACTCCAGCATCCGCACATCATTCAGTTGATCGGATATGGCGAAGAAAAAGGAAAGCTTTTTTATTCGATGGAGTTTGTGAAAGGGGAAAGCCTCCACCACCGCATCAAGCGCGATGGACCGATGCAATGGCGCGACGTCTGCCGGCTGATCAGCGAGATGTGCGCCGCGCTCAAGACGGCGCACGATCAAGGGGTGGTCCACCGCGATTTGAAACCGGCCAACATCATGCTGGACCTCGACGGCAACGTGAAACTGGCCGACTTTGGTATCGCCAAGTTTTTTGGTGGCGAGGAAATGACCGCTGCCGGCAGTATCGTCGGCACTGCCGACTACATGCCTCCCGAACAGGCCGAGGGAAAGCCCGTGACCAGCAAGAGCGACCTCTACTCGGTCGGGAGCATCGCGTACTTCGCACTGACGGGTAGGCCACCGTTCGTCGGGCGATCGGTCCCCGAAGTGCTTTATTCGGTGCGGTACGAGCATTTTCCGCCGGTCCGCACACTGGCGCCTAAGACCCCTGGGGAACTGGAGGGTCTGATCCACGAACTCCTTCAGAAAGATCCTGCCAAGCGTCCTCCCACCGCTTTGGTCATCGGCAATCGTGTGCGCGCTATTCGCCACGGATTGGATCGAGCGGCTGATATGGCGGGAGAAAGCCCGGAAGAAAAGTCATCCCCGCACCCACCCTCTCAGGAAGAACTTCCAGCCGATGCTGCGGTGGAGCCCTCGTCGATCGATTCGGCCAGCGTGCTGCGGGAAAAGCAGATAGATATGCGAAACAGCCAGACTGGCTACTCGACACGTATCGCGGATCCCAACAGAGACCCTCCGTCCGAAGCCTCCAGCGCGCCCCTGGAAAAAACCGCTGCCACGCTGGCCGCATCTCCCAGCAAACTGATGCCCGATCCGACCGAGGCGGAGGTGGCCATGTCGCGGAAGTCGGAGTTCACGACGCTGGAGGAGATGAAGCGACGCGAACGAAAAAAGAAGAAGGAGAACGAGTGGGAAGCGGAAGGTTGGCACTGGACTTCGATCTTTTTTTTCCTCCTGGCGCTGGCGGTCGGTTTCTGGGGATGGCGACAGTGGACACGGCTCCCAAGCGACGATGTCATCCTGGAAAAGACGATGGCTGCCTTCCAGCAGGAAGATTTTTCGATCATCCGCGAGCACCAGTCGTGGCTGAACAATTGGCTGCTCGAACAACCGATGGATCCGCGGCAACCGGAGGTCCGAAAGATGCTCTCGGCACTCGAACTTCGCCAAGCCGAGCGCGAGGTACGCAGTCGACTTCGAGACCCCCAGCAAGCCCCCAGTCCGATCGAACAAATGTTTCTGAATTGCCAGGAGAGTCTTCGCCACTCCCCTTGGCAAGCCGGTTCAAAAATGCGCGCCTTCCTGACAGTCTTCGGCCCCCAGGAAGCCAATCTCTCTTCCCAAGAGGCTGCACTGGTCACCGCAGTGCGGCACTGGACCCAAGCACAGCAAACGGCAATCGACCAAAAGAACGACCAGCCCTTTGAGGAACTCCAGCAATGGATGGAACACTCCTTCGAGCAACTGCCCGAATCGAAACAGGCCGAATTCCTGTCCGCGCTTGCCGAACTCTACTCGGACAACGCCAGAACCTTGGAAGCGATTGAACGACTGCGAAAAAAGAGCCTCACTCCCCCCTCCGCATCCCCATGATGGCTGGACAATTGGTCCCGATTGGCTCGACCGCCTCATCCCTCCCAGTGGCCTATATGCCGACGGAAATCGGCCGATTGCGGAAAAAACGGCACCATTCTTTCCCTTCTCGGTGGCGACTGGAGCCAGCCATCGATACACTGCGGAGATGGGAGTCCAGTTAGTAGCCAGGCAACCACCCTTTTGGGCTACCCGCCTAATTGGCGATCTCCCCGGTGGCCAGTGGATCGACATTCAATGAGGGAAGGAAGAGCAAACCGTGACGAATTCCTACAGTGAATCGGAAGCAATTGCTTCCAATGCCCACCGCTTATTGTGGGCAGGTTTCATGGCAATTCTCGCAGCGGGGATCGGTTTTGCGATCCGCGGAGGCATTCTGGACAACTGGGGAGGTGAGTACGGATTCACCCAGTCGACGCTAGGCATCATCTCTGGCGCCGGTTTCACTGGATTCTGCTTCGGGATCATCATTGGCGGAGTGATCGTCGACAAGATCGGTTACGGGAAACTGGTTGTCGCAGCCTTTCTGCTGCACATCCTTTCGGCCATCGTGACCTTGGCGGTTCCATCGGGGGCTGGTGCCAATACCGCCTACAATTATCTCTTTTGGGGCACCTTTCTTTTCGCCGTCGCCAACGGAACCCTGGAAGCGGTCGCCAATCCCCTGGTGGCCACGCTCTTTCCGAACAAGCGGACTCACTACCTCAACATCCTCCATGCTTCCTGGCCCGCGGGGCTGGTGCTGGGGGGGATCTTGGGCTGGGTTCTCGATGACCAGATGAAGTGGCACTGGAAGTACCAGTTGGCGCTCTTTCTAATCCCCACCGTCCTTTATGGTCTGATGTTTCTTGGACAGCGCTATCCCAAGTCGGAGGCGGCTGCCAAGGGTCTGTCGCTGGGACAGATGTTGAAGGATGTCGGGATGCTGGGCGGCCTGGTGGCTTGCGCGATGGTGGCGATGTTTTTCAACAGCACCTTCGGCTTCCTGAAAGATGCTCCCTGGAATATCTCCCCAACCATGATCCAGGCGATCTCGATCGCCATCGGTGCGGCGCTTTTGATGGGGGTGGGACTGGTGACCAACTTCGCCACCGGCTCGATCCTTCTGTTCGTCCTCTTCCTGACTCATGCTCTGGTGGGTGCGGTGGAACTGGGTACCGACAATTGGATCCAGAACATCACCGGCAACATCCTGACCAGCAGCGAAGGGAAAATCCTATTCGTCTTCACCTCGCTGACGATGTTCCTGCTCCGCTTTTGCGCCGACTTCATCGAAAAGAAGATTGGCCTGACTCCTCTGGCGCTCCTTCTGGTCTGTGCGGTGCTGGCGTGCATCGGTTTGAACCTGACTTCTGGCATCAGTTCGTTTGGTGGAGCGTTGCTGGCCCTGACCATTTACGGCATCGGCAAGACGTTCTTCTGGCCAACCATGCTGGCAGTGCTTTCGGATCGATTCCCCCGCACGGGGGCAGTTGCCATGTCGATCATGGGTGGCATCGGGATGATGTCGGCCGGCCTGCTAGGCTCACCGGGCCTGGGATATGCCAAGGACCGTTATGCCACCGAAGCGCTGACGCAGCAGAGCCCCGAGTTGGCAGCCAACTACCGCGCAGAAAAGCCTTCGTCGTTTCTCTTTCTGAAAGAAGTCTTCGGACTGGACCAGAAGAAGATGAAGGAGATCAAGGACATCAAGGTAGAAAGTCGCAACGCCGAACAGAAAACTGTGATCACCGCCGACCAGGAAGGGGATCGGCGTACCTTGCGAGCCGACTCGCTGATCCCTGCCACGATGGCAGTCATCTACCTGCTTCTGATGCTCTACTTCAAGTCGATCGGTGGTTATCGACCTCTGAAAATTGAAGAGACAGAAACCACCTGATGCTGGCTTGCCACTGGCAAGTCGGCTTTCTAGAGGTTAGAAATCGAAGGACGCTTCTCTTGGGGGAAGCGTCCTTTTTTTTGGATCCGCAACCGGACGGGTTCCCTGGGTATCGGCAAGGGTACAGGAGTCATCATGGCTTTCGTCGGACGATGTTTTTCTTGGAATGTAGGGCAGGCAGTCGTTGGATTGCTGGCGATTGGAATGCTGCTGCAGGAATCGAAAGTCGACGGCATCCTCCTGATTGCGCCGCTTCGCGCCGAAGATCCTCTTCCCCATTCGGATCTGGCTCGCCATGCCGAGGGGATGGCACGCATGGACCGGATGGCGCAGCAGATGCGGCAATTGCAGCCTGGCGGACGCATCGAGGGGGCCAGCTGGGATGCCGACGGAAGTGGACTAACCTTTCGAACCGAAGGAAAGAAAAAGCGATGGGATGCAGCGACGGGAAAGGTATCAGAAGCCGACGCGGCGCCCGCAGCAGCCGACGCTCCCAATCCCGGAAGCCGGCCGCGGGGTCGATCTGCGGTCGGCCGCGCCCAGCAACGCACGGAAGAAATTTCCCCCGATGGCCAGTGGAAAGCAGTCCATCGCGACAACAACCTTTGGCTGGAACCTGATGGACAGGTCGAAGGACGCTTCCCGGTGGCAGTGACCACCGATGGGACCGAGCGAAGGCGATACGGAACGTGCTGCTGGGTCTATGGGGAAGAACTGTTTCAGCAGGAGGCGATGTGGTGGTCGCCTGACAGCCAGACTCTCGCTTATTACGAAGTGCGTGAAGAGGGGATGCAGGACTATTACCTGACCGGTGGCAACCTGGACTCCTACACCAGCATCCTCGCCTCCCGCTACCCTAAAGCTGGCGACAACAACCCCGAGGTGTTTCTCTGGCTGTATGATCTTGCCAGCGGCACCCAGCGAAGGATCGATATCCCTGGCGAACCTCGGCAGTACCTCTACCGGATTCAGTTCTCGCCAGATGGGAAAGAGCTGCTGGTCCACCGCACCAACCGTCGCCAGGATGTTCTCGACTGGATCGCCATCGATCTGGTGACACTGGGACAGCGCGTCGTGGTATCCGAGAAGCAGCCAACCTGGCAGGAGAATTCGCCGACAATCCGCTTCCTTGCAGATGGCCAACGTTTCGTCTGGGAGACCGAGTCGAATGGATGGAAGCGATTTCAGCTTCGGCATCTGGATGGACGTCTACTGGCCGATCTGACCCCCGATGTTCCGTACCCTTGTGGTGATTTAGTGCAGTTGGATGAAGCCGCAGGATGGCTTTACTACACCGCCTTCAGCGACAGCAATCCGTATGCCGCACAGTTGCATCGCGTGCGCCTTGACGGCACCCAAGGCCAGCGGATCACCAGATCGCCGCTTCACCACACCGGATTTCAGATCTCCCCTGACCACCGACATGTTGTTGCATCGCGGGAGATGGTCGATACCCCTCCCAGCACCGTGATCTATGGAATCGAACAGGGGGAATGGGTGCTTGCGGAAGGTTCGGCTCAGGCGGCACGGAAAGCCGGACTGGTGCCAGCCGAGTGGTTCTCCTTTCCCTCCACCGACGGCACTACCACGCTTCATGGCATCCTTCAAAAGCCGGCTCATTTCGACCCCAGTCGACGGTATCCACTGGTGATCGATGTCTATGGAGGCCCCGCCTCCCAGGGGCTCCAGTGCCGCTATACCGTAGCCAATCCTCTGTGTGAACTGGGAGTGGTGGTGGCGAAAATCGGCAATCGAGGTACCACGGGACGTGGCAAGGCTTTCGAATCGGCGACCTATCAAAGGCTGGGTGGCGTCGATCTGGATGACCAAGCAGCTGGCGTCCGCCATCTGGCTGCGCAGCCTTGGGTGGATGCCCAGCGCGTCGGCATCTTCGGGCATTCCTATGGTGGATACATGGCGGCTTTGGCAGTGCTTCGTTATCCCGATCTCTTCCACGTCGCGGTGTCCGGTGCGCCGGTGACCAACTTTAGAAACTACGACACGATCTACACCGAGCGTTACATGCGCACACCGCAAGAGAATCCGGAAGGGTACCGGCTGGGATCCTGCATGGAATATGCATCGCAACTTCGCGGCAAGTTGCTACTGGTACATGGATTGGTGGATGACAATGTCCACCCTTCCAACACCTGGCAATTGTCCAAGGCACTGCATGATGCTGACAGGCGGTTCGACATGATGATCTATCCACAGTTCGACCATGGCATCGGTGGAACATACGGGAAACTACGCACCGAATACCTCGCTCGGCATCTGGATCCTACGCCGGTACCCATGCCGGCCCTGGAGGCTCCGGGGCAGCAAGAAACTGTCTCGGAAGCAACCGGTAAGTAGAGGGAACAGGTTGCTAGCACATGGTTCGCGTGGCGCATTGTTCGCGTAACGCATTGTTCGTCTGGCTTATTGGCGTCAATCGACCAGCATCAGCCGTGAAGTCGACCTAAACTCTCAGGTCGCTTCGCGCCTTGCCTCGGTTGCGCGCACACCCAGGTTGCCGTAGCGATGGTAGTCGGTCGAAACGCTCTGCTCCTGGACATACCAAAGCAATTCGATCCGTCCTGCCGTATGCAGCGGCTCATCAACCACCGGCACGTGGTGCTCGATCGCCGTCTGCAGGATCGCTAGTGCCAGCGAACCTGGCTTGAGGACGCGGACGCGGTCCGCCTGCCCTCCTACCAGCGTCCCCAGGAAGACTTGATCGGTCTCTTCCACAAACTCGATATCGGCACCCCAATCCTGCGTCCACTGTTCCATCCATGCTTCCCATTCGTCGTGCAGATCGACTGGTCGTGATATGGTGATACGAGCACCTGCGGCGACGGCTGCAGAGGCGGCGGCAAGCACCTCCCAGAGCCGATCTTCGGCACCCACCCGCAGACGGACTCTCTGCATCGGCAGGTACCGGCGAAAGTTATCCTGCCCCAAAAGCCTTAACGTGTCATGCTCCTGACGAATCTCTTCCCTAGCGACGCGGTCATAGTCGAGAATCGCCTGCAGCAGCCGATTCCATTCCTGCCTGTTCTGCCCGCTGAGTTGCACAAATGCTTCCGCGTTGGATGGACGGTGGAGAGTATTCCAGAGCGTCTTGAGCGACGGAAGCTGTGGACCACTGCTGGGCGGCAACTGGACATTCTCAGGTGGATGACAACGCACCAGCGGGACAACGTAATTCGGACCGCCGGCTTTGATCCCTGGACCGAAGGCGCTGCGGCCTAGGCCGCCAAAAGGTTGCCTGAGCACCACAGCGCCAGTTGTCGGTCGATTGATGTAGAGATTTCCCGCTCGCATCTTCTTGCGCCACACCGCCTGCTCGCGATCATCTAGGCTCTCCAGGCCGCTGGTCAGTCCATATCCGGTCTGATGCAGCAGCTCGATCGCTTCCTCCAATTTTCGGAATGGCATCACCCCCAGAACAGGGCCAAACAGCTCCGTCAAATGGGTAAACGACCCTCGCTGCACGTTCCATTTGATACCGGGGCTGTAAAGGCACGGGTTGTCGTCGAGATTCTTCGGGATCAGAGCCCACGATTCCCCATGCTCCAGTTCCTTCAGCCCTCGCAGCAAGGCTCCCTCAGGCGGTCGGATCAATGGTCCCATCTTGGTTGACAGCTTCCAGACCGAACCAACGCGGAGACTGGCCACCGCATCGACCAGTTGGTCTCGAAAAGCTCGATCGTGGAAGACCTCTTCCTCCAAAAGGAGCAGGGAGGTGGCGCTGCATTTTTGGCCCGAGTGAGAGAAGGCCGAGTGCAGAACATTCTTGATCGCCTGATCCCGATCGCTCAGTGCCGTGACGATCGTACCGTTCTTTCCCCCCGTCTCGGCAAACAACCGCAGTCGTGGATGATCCCCCAGCATCCTGAGCGCCGTTTCGGTACCGCCGGTGAGTATCACGGTATCGATTTCGGGGCGGCCCAGCAGTTGCGATCCAGCTAGGCGGCCCGAGCAGGGGACTAGTTGGAGCGCTTCGCGGGGAACTCCACCAGCCCAAAATGCCTCGCACAGCAGATAGGCCGGAAGCACGGTATCGGAGGCGGGTTTCAGGAGGACCGTATTGCCTGCCGCCAGGGCTGCGGCAATCCCGCCACAGGGAATGGCGATGGGAAAGTTCCAAGGGCTGACCACCAGAACAGCACCTCGGGGCTGAGCTCCCAGCGATCGATCCTGAAACAGATCGAGCGCGCAGCGGGAGTAGAACTCGACAAAGTCGATCGCTTCGCTGACCTCCGGATCGCTCTCGGCCAGCGATTTCCCGCCATCGACCAGCGCTGCGCCCATCAGATCTCCACGTCGCTCCCTCAGCTCTTGCGCGACCGCTCGAAGCACCCCAGACCGATGTTCGGGTGAAGCCGATCTCCAGCCGCCCGGGTCGCCCGACGCACACTGGACCGCCAAGTCCAGTTGCTTTTCGGAAGCCTGGCGGTATCGGGCCGCAACCCCCTCGGGCCTCGATGGATCGATCGACTCCACCAGACCTCCTTCCCCCGGTTCCTGCCTGCCAGCGATAACCACCGGTATTTCGGTGGCATGAGCGTCTCGCCGACCTTCCCAACGAGCAACGATTTCTTCGGCCCAGAGGCTGTTCTGCCGGAGTGAAAAGTCGGTATCCGGCTCATTCTCCAGTTGCTGCCACTGAACAGGAGGCGGTGGCTGACAAGGAGCCGACCGGCGGTCCTGCGTTCGGCGAGGCTGGTTGGAAATCGTGTCGACCATCCTCAGCGACTCCAAAAACCCACCTTCCAGTCGTTTCCAGGTCGATCCATCGACGGTGATACGAAACGCGTGGCGGAGGAAGTTGTCGGGACCGGTGTTTTCATCGAGTCGCCGGATCAGGTAGCCGATCGCGTTGATGAATTCTTCGCGATGGCAAGCGGGGGCATAAAGCAACAGTCGCCTGGTCGCTTCGAACAAGGCGCGTCGCTGATGATTGGCCATGCCCTCCAGCATTTCGAACTGAACGCGTGGGCCCGCCTGGACCTGCGTCGCTAGGACCAGCGCGTACGCAACGTCAAAAAGATTGTGCGAAGCGATTCCCAGGTGCACCGCATCCAGTCGCGAGGGCTCCATGCCGTATTGCACCATTTTCTTGTAGTTGGCATCGGTCTCCAGCTTGATCTTGTAGGGAGCTTGCGGCCAACCTCGCACGCTAGATTCCACTCGCTCCATCTCCATATTGGCCCCTTTGACGATGCGGATCGTCACCGGCCCACCACCCCGTTTGCGTCGCTCCATCGCCCAGCGCGTGATCTCCTCCTGGACTTGGAAGGAGTCGGGGAGATAGGCCTGCAGAGCGATTCCCGCTCGCACCTGATCCAGACCGGGTTGATCGAGCGTCCGCATGAACAGCTCGGACGTCAACCACATGTCGCGGTACTCTTCCATATCGAGGTAGACGAACTTGGTCGTCTTGGTGCCATCTTTTTGCTGAAACGTCTCCTTCAGCGCCGCCCGGTACAACCACTCCAGTCGCTCCCCAAGCACTCGCAGGGTCGACCTGCGGGCCAGCGCCGAGATTTGCGAGTACAGGGTGGAGATCTTCACCGACACACATTCGATTTCGGGCAATTGGAGACTGGCCAGATAGCCCTCCAGGCGACGCTGAGCTTCCTTCTCCCCCAGGATGGCTTCTCCCAGGAAATTGACGTTCATCCGCACCCCTTCGGCTCGCCGCTCCTGCAGATGCTCCCGCAACATCGCCTCTTCAGCAGGCAAAATCACGTTGGCCGTCTCGCGCCGCATCTTCTCCTTGACCAGAGGGACTGCGACACCCGGAAGGTAGCCGCCAAATGACTGGAAGCCTTTCATCAAAGTCCAGTCGATCGATCCAAAGAATCGAGGCACCCCCTGGACATCGAGAATGTGGACCAGTTGGTCGACCGATCGATTTGCCGATTGGCTACGAAAGCCCTGGTCGGTGAACTGGGTCAAGGTGGCTTTGTCCCCGGGATGCTGGATCATCCGGTCCAATTCTGCCTGCTGCCTTTTCTCCTGAGGCGTCTGCAACTCCATCGCTCGGCGCTGCAGCATCCTCGCCAATTCGAGGGCAGCTTCTATCACCGGGGCATCGCGAAAACTCCCTTGGGCCCCTTGTCCCTCCAGGCGCTCGGGGAGTTGCGTGAGCCAGTCGGTAAGGGTGTTGGGGGGAGTATCGCCGTCGATTTGGTTCGCCATGGTGCGGTGGTCACCTGTAGATAAGTTGCCTTAGGGCCATTGCCACCTCCAGGCGGCAACAACTCCCTGGTCCCAAAGATAGCCGACTTGCCATCCGGCAGGGGCTCAACCGTCGAAGCATCACCCAAGAACAGGGAGAGGCGCTGCGGCAACGGGCCGTTTGAAGTTCTGATCGGCGATGCTCTTGGCGACTTCCACCGCCAGCTTTTCCATGATGGCCCCGACTTCGGGAACCTCCAAGGCTCGCGGCAGCCCTCCCTCGTCCGACAATTCTCGCATCGGCATCTGAATTGGAATCTCAGCCAGCAGCGGCACCCCCAGCTGTTCCGCCCTCGCTCGCGTTCCTCCCTTGCCGAAAATGGCATAGGTCTTACCGGTATCCGGGCAGGTAAATCCGCTCATGTTCTCTACCAGCCCCAGAAGTGGGACCTTGGTTTTCTCGAACATGGCGATCGCTTTGTCGGCGTCCAGCAGCGCCACTTCCTGGGGAGTGCAGACGACCACGGCCCCTGCAAGCGGTACTAGTTGCGAGAGCGTCAGGACGACATCGCCGGTGCCGGGTGGCAGATCGATCACCAAATAATCCAGTTCGCCCCATGCGGTGTCGCGAAGGAACTGCGTTAGCGAACCATGGAGCATCGGCCCGCGCCAGATCACCGCCTGATGCCGTTCAACCAGAAATCCCATCGATAGCACAGGCATCTTGCCCAGGCGGATCGGCTGAATTTTCCCTTCGATGATTTCAGGGCGTCCCGACAGCCCCAGCAGGTGCGGGATGCTTGGGCCGTAGATGTCGGCATCCATCAGCCCGACTCGAGCACCGAGTTTCTCCAGCGCCAGAGCCAGCGACGCTGCCACGGTGCTTTTTCCAACCCCTCCCTTTCCCGAACCGACGGCGATCACGTGCCTCGCCTTCAAGCCGATCTGACCGATGGCGGGGTAGGGTCGGTCACGCTGCACCACGTCGATCTGGACCGACTGAATCCCCTGGGCCTGAGCGTGAAATCGCTGAGTGATCTGATCGACCATCCAATGCCGTAGCGGCATCGAGGCGCTGGAGAGGGCCAACTGGCAGCGGACATGACCGCCGGCAATTTGCCACTGATTGACCTGCCCGGTCTCGCTCAGCGGACGTCCGCTGTCGGGATCCCGAATCTGCTCCAGCGACTTGGGAAGCTCCAGATGCAACGTGGCCGAATCGGTCATGGAACAACCATTTCTTTGAACGCGGAGTGGCGATACGGAAAAAAATCCCAGGGGCTGCCGCAAGATGGCGGTACACCAGCACTGGCATTGTAAGCAACTGTCCAGTTCCCGTCAGGTTGCCGTTTGGCCACTGGCCAAACCATCGGTCAACGCGTCGGAGGTTCGCTTTGCCGCAGCACGGCGCCTCCTTGCGGGTGGGCGATCAACAGCGCAAAGCGGTCGACCGTATCCAGGTCGGAAGTCGACAGCGATCCATAGTCGAACTGGCCTCGCAGATCGGTGTATCCATCCTTGTAGAAGCGGACCGACCCATCGCGGTGGCGAGCGTAGACTTTCACATAGACTTCCTCCTGCGGCTTTCCCTGTCGATCGGTCACCTGAAGCCTCGCGTAGGCCGGTACCATCGCCACCTGAAGATCGCTGGCGGCAACCAACTGGGAGTCGAGAACTCGGTCCGATGCCACCTCGATCCGCAAGGTGCGATTGGCCAACCCCTCGGGAACTTTCAGTTCCTTTCGGCCCCCCGCCCGATCCAGTTCCAACCACTCCTCCTGATTAGGTCGGATGGGGATTCGCTGCATCGCTTCTTCCTGGAGGAAGGGGCGACGGGAAAACAGCATCTCCAAATCGATCAGGTAGTAGCGCACCTGCACCTTGCTGAGATTGCGGTGAACGAGGATCCATCGCCCCTCTTCCTGCACAAGGCTGGCGACTGGCTGTCGATCGGCCATCGCCCCTAGTTCCGATTGCCGCGTCTCCAGAAGCAATCGCTGTACCGGATCGTCTGCCATCTTCCGCTCATCGTCGGAAGTCAACTTGTTCTCCCCACCGTCCGCCTGGCCGCCGCGCTGGCGCACTTGCTGCACAATCTCAGCAAACCGCTCTCGCCAGCGACGCGATCCTAGATCGAGATACTTGCTGGCGATCTGGGCGGCTCGATCGTACCGCTTTCTATGGAAATCGAGATAGGCATCGAGGTAGTCGTAGAACAAGGTGCCATCCAGTCGCGCGCGATCGATCTTTTCGAACTGTGTGATCGCCTCAGCGATTCGGTTTTGCGCCAGCAGATAAATAGTGCATTCCAACCGATCGCGGTCTTCGATCGCAGGATGATGCAGGATTCGCACCAGCAGCCGGCGATACTCCCCTTCCAGTCGTTCATTGGGGATGACGATACTGCTGCCCAGCGGATGACGCCTAGCGACAACCAGCGGCAAATACTCCAGCCACGGATCAAGGTAATGGTTGCGAGATTCCCATTCCCCAAGCCCTCCGCGAGTCGATGGCCCCATCGACTCCATCCAACCCGGCTGATGCTCTAGAAACTGCGCCACACGGGCTGGATCTTGATGCACTAGGGCATAGGCCCATAGGGGGTTTGCATAGACTCCCTGCGACTCCAGTTCCTTCAGGCAGGCGTCGAAGAAAGCCTTCTCCTGCATGCGAAAGGCGATCCGATTCAGGTCGATCCCTTCGGCCGATCGATCCCGCAGGTATGTCAGCACCTCGTCCTGACTACCCCAGGCGGCGACATCGTTCCAGGAAGTCCTTCCTTCGCGCAGCGGTTGATCGATCACCTCGTACCGCCTCGCCACCCCCGACCCAGCTTTGGCGCCGTCGATTGCAATCTGAGGCCCTAGATGATCGAACGAACCAGCCAGGGGGAAATAGAAGAGAAGGCTCTCCTGGCGACTTTCAAAAGGCTGAAGTAGCAACGGCTTGGAGTCGACCACTTTGGCGGCCTGCAGAGCCACTGCTCCCTGCGGAATCTGCGTCAGCAATTCGGCCGTCTGGGCGCGGGAATGCGGGTTGGTGACCACCACAACCGATCGGTAGACCACGCCGCGAATCAGCGGGCCTTGAGTCACTGGCGCGGCATCAGGCTGCCCCTGATCCTCTTCGCGGTAGAGTTCCTGACCGACAAGCAACTGCGGGGTATCAGGTCGATCGACCGCTGGCTCCAAAATCTCTACGAAGGCGAGCGATGGCTGTGCCACACGGACCTGAATCTGCCCCTGCTCCACCGTCAATTCGGCGGACTTGCCTTCCGTGGGCAGGTCGACCAGCGCCAGCAGTGCAAGGGATTCGCTGAGCGAGCCGGAGACCGACAGAATCGATTCCGGAAGGAAAGGACCTGGTGCGGCATCCAGCCAATCCAGCAACCAGCGACTGGGAAGAATCTGACCGGATTGCTGCAACTCCACTGGCGTGCGGTAGAATTGCGATTCGGCCCACTGACGCGTCATTTCCAGCGATCGGTAGAGCGATGCTTCACTGAGCCGGCCTCGGCGGGACATCATCCTGCCGAACCCGCTTTTGTCTCGCCCGGGATCCCCAGGGCGATTCTCCTCTCTCACGACTCCCAGGCCTCCCATGCCACCACCTCCCAAGCCGCCTGTGCCAGCGGATGGTGGAAGACCGAACCTGGCCTGTGGATCCTGGCCGCTGCCGGCGCTTAGGGATTCTCCTTCCGCTGCGTCGACGCTGAATCGATCCTTGCGATCGCCGGTGATGCGGGAACCCAAATAGCCTTCTTTGCTCTCCGAGACTGCATTGCCCCGCTGCAGCCCTTCGAACTCCCAAAACTGTTCTCGCAACACCCGCTTTCCAGCCACCATGTCGATCGACTGGCTGGCAATGGCACTTCGAAATCGTTCGGCCTGCAATGGATCCGAAGGAGGTAGTTGCTCCAGCCGATGGGCCAGCCAGCGACGGTTCCCATCCCGCGCTTCCGGTAGCCGTGAAGCCAGCAGAACCCTTTCCAACGCGTTAACGCGACTGAAGTTCCATAGCGAACGGTCCTCCTCCAGAGGCAGTTCCAGAAGGTATCGATCGACCAACTGCTTTTCCAGCTTTTCGGCAAGCACTGGCCGAATCACCCGATCGAAAAATGGTCGATCCTTCCGCCACAAAAACAAATGCAGTTCGTGGCAGGCATGCTCGGCACAGAATCGTTCCTTCTCTTCCTCGCCCAATTGATGCCATCGCACCAGCGGTTCGAAGCTGGCCAGTTGCGGACTGGTGGTCAACGGCAAAAGCCATCGAAAGAGATCTTCCAATGAACTGAAGACACGGACGCGCGTCGTGCGGGGATCCCCCAGCGTGATCGGCGCTTCGCCTGGTTCCAGGCGACGGACTCGCCGTCGCATCGCCCACGATTGATCTAGCGGAAGAGATTTTGCCAGTCGCAGATCGACGGTCGGAATCGCTTGCGGTTCCAAGGTGATCGAGTGCGTTGCGACTCCCCCAAGCTGCACCGCCACGAAAGCGATTTCCGAATGGCCTGCCAGACGATCCCTGGGGATCTCGATCCAACCCTCGGCGTCTGGCTTTCGATTGGTCAGAAGTACCGCCCCTTGCTTCAGAAATTCAAAGGCTCGAAGCGTTTCACTCGCCACGGCCTGAGCCTTCTCTTCTTCCAGACTCTTTTGAAGCGCTCCTCGCTCCATCGGAGCCGGCGCATCGGCGGATCCGGGGATGGGATCCCCTTGTTCGGCCTTCTGCAGCGTGCTGGCAGCGGTGGCCGTGTCCCATGGGTGGGCGAGCAGGGAAGGGGAGGGAAGGAGATTCCCTGGATGCTTGGGCGCCCCCTGGCGCCTCAGAACGTACTCCACCTCGTCATCGACCCGAAGGGAATCGACCCAGCGACAGATGGCGGTGACTCGGGGCCGGGCACGTGTGGGAAAAGGTGGCAAGTCCAGATGTCGGCCTGCAGGGAGTTCGGGAGCCCAAGGGGTAGCCACCACATGCACGCGCAACGTCGATAGATCTCCTCCCCACTGCACGCGCACCATGTCAGGGCCGATCTGAATTTGACGGACCGAGGGAGGGGTGGCGAGGCTTGGTTGGGCGATCCAGTGGTCGCTCAGGAGTATCCCTTCTTCCACGCGCGTTGGAAGGACCCACAGTTCGCACTGACTTCCGCTTCGGTGGTCGGTCAGCAAGAACCTGCCAGCCGGGCACTTGGGCATCTCTAGGGTTGTATCCGTTGTCGCCACCAATTCCTTGCGATCGGCCAACCAAGCTTCCTGCTGCAGTTCGATTAGGCTCCAGTCAGGCAGTGGAACCGCGGGGGCATTGGCACCCCGATCTGGATCGCTTTTCCAGGGAAGCACCAGCGGCTCTCCCTCATGCAGGATCAGTCGTCCGGGCCACCCTGCTCCCGCGTCGTGCAGGCTCAGCCGACGTGGTGCGATCCCGTCGCTGCTGACTTCCATCGATTCGACCTGAGGGAGCGAACCCAGTTCGATTCTTCCCTCGTCATCGGTTGCAAGTTCAACCACCACCGGGTCAACAAGGCCCCTGCACTGTAGCGCCAATCGGACCGCGCGCTTTGCCAGGAACTCTCCATTCCTTCCTCGCAGCTCCAAAATCCACTGGTCTGGCTGACGGCGAAGAAAGAAATCTGCGATCTGGGCTGTCCTTTCCTGATGCCTCACTCCCAGAGTCCAGCTCTGTGAAACCGGCACCTTTCCACCGGTCGCCTTGGCGACCTGCCCTTCCAGCGTAACGCGCAGCTGGGCTAGCCCCTGAGGGACCAGAAGCGAATGGGTCCATTCGAGAGTGTCTAGCAATTGGGGATCGGGGATCGACTGCACGGCACGGATGCCTGCTGCGTCGATCGATTCGATCGTCACGCGGGCCTGCTTCAGGAGATCGATCGGTACAGGGCTTCCATTGCACCGCAATTGCGAGCGTAGCGCCAGGCTGGCGCTGGCACCGCTGATCAGCTGCTGCGTATCGACCAGCACCCCGAGATCCAGCTGATACGACTCCGCGCGATGCTCCAATCGCTCGACGTTCCCGCCACTGGCAGCGCGGAGCAAAAGTTCGACACCCTGGTCGCTTTGTCCGTAGGGTATCAAAACCGTCCCATTGGCATCTGCGAGAAAGGTCTGGACCCCCATCTGCACGATCGCCTCCGGTACAGCCTTGCCCGATTCATCGATCACCTTCAGCAGGTGTCCGGAGTCGGTCAACTGGTCGAGGAAAGTCAGACGTCCTTTCTGGATCAGCATGCGACTCCTCAGCCCGCCTCCCAGGAGTTCCACCATCCACACGCCACGTCCCTGGCATTGCGGAAGTGGGATCGCCTGGCGATGCAGTCGTTGAGGCGGCATCGCGGAATCCATGGTCCATTGGTCATTGGGGACCAGACCATCCAGGTCCAGGTCGGTCGACGGGGGCATCAAATCACGCTCGTAGAGACTGGCTGGGTCGAGAGAGAAGATCCGGACGGAAAGGGTGGGAACGTTCTTCATGTCGACCAGAAGCTGCACCGGATCCTGAGGACCCAGTCGCCGTGTTGACTGCGGAGCGAATCGCAATTCGACGCGGTCCCGCAAGGCCCGCTGCTCCTCCGGCGAGAACTTTGCCATCTGGCTTTGCCAGTCTCCCACCCCATGAAGAATGCGGCTTTCGGCCACCATCCGCTCCAGGTACCTCTCTTCCAGCATCGACCGCATCGTATCGGTCGGGTCTCGGTCCTTTAGAAGCTCCAGAAGATAATGACGAACCCACTGGGAATCGTCCGCGATGGGAGGCAACCCAATCTGAGCTTCATAGCTGGCCTGAGGCTCCACCAAGTTGACGGGTTCGATCCGCTGTAACGGTTCGACGCGGATGAAGGGAGCGCGCCGGGGGAATCGAAGGTAGCGATCGAATGACGCCACATCGTAGATCCCTTCGACTGCATCCCACACCAGGCGATGATGGAGAATGATGGCCTTGAGCGAGTTGAGGGAGTCGGGAAGCTGCAAAGAAAATCGCTCTAGCTCGGCCAGCCTCTGACGACGATCGTTAGGTGAAAGCACCTCCCAGGGGGCATCTGGCCGGAGCCGTTCCAGCCACTGTCGGACGAACAGGTCATTGGCCAGGAGATTCGGCTGCAGCTTGGCTAGTTGCTGGCGCTGGGCCAGTGTCATCCGAGAGTGAATTGGTAGCGATCCCCAGCCAGCGGAATCCTTGGCGGACAATTCGCGATCGACCGCGTCGACCAGTCCGGGGAGATCCACCCGTTCCAACCGATTCAGCAAGGCTCGAAGAGATTCCATCGGCAGGGGTCGCACCAACAACTGGGCCAGCCCATGGGTGTCCAGACGGGCCAGCGAGGGGTCGGCGGCGATCGCTTCCTCGATCTTCCTGCCAATCGCCAGAAGCGTCTCGTCCAGCCGACTTGGGAGCGACGCACCAGGATTGCTCAGCGGCGCAGCGTGCTGGAGATTGGGCTGCAATCTCCCGATGACTCGATCGATCAGTGCCTGAGGTTTCTGGGGGTAATCGAGCCAGAGTTGGCGATCTCGAAGCGAAGCGGCCATGGTCGATCGAGGGAAGGCCGCCTCCCAGGCTCGCAGCGTCGCCTCCGCTTCCGGAAGATTGCCCTCTGCCTGGGCTACCAAGGTAGTGAAATAGAAGGCCTCTTCCGTACCGGGAATCAGTTGCGCCAAAGCTTCGCGTCGGGATGGTGCCAGCGCCATCGCCTCCAGCGTCTCGATCGACTGAGCCCTTAGTGCCTTGCCTTGGTATCGCATCGGATCGACCCCCGCACAGATTGCCGCCCACCCCATCAACGCTGCCACGCGAATCCAGCTACCTTGGACCATCATCTACCTCCAAGCCCCAGGGGGCATTCCGTAGGCTCATCGCCCTCGACCCAGCCGAAAATCCCCACGGCGATCGGCGACCTCGAGGCCGTTGATCGGCCACCTGAAGTGGCTAAAAAAGGGCTCAGGGACCCAGCGTGGGGACGCTGCAAAGGACTGGCAAGTTCCAAAATCCCTGTTTTCTTCTCTGCGTTTGCGGCACGTCTTCGGAAAGGAACAGCGTCGGTTGCCGAGCCGCTTCGCGAGAATCGACTTCGCATGGAGAAATCGGACGACATCAACTATAGTTTGAGAGAGCCCATTCCATTTTCCATGCCTATGGAAAGCGTCGCCATGCCGATCTACCTACCCTGTCCGGGGTGCCACAGCCTGCTCCGCCCCCCTAACCGTGCTTCGAATCAAGCGATCCTTCGGTGTCCGCTTTGCCAGCATGAACTGGAGGCCTACGATTTAGTCAAAGGTCTCCAGCGGCAATGGCTGGTGATCGAAGATCGTGGCGCGGAGGACTTTGTTGGAAAAATCTTGACCGGGCAAGCCGGGGTAGAGGTGGCTGACTTACCGGCAGTTTCGGGGACCACATCGGGCGACAGTTCGGTTGGTTCGGCGACGACATCGAGCGAGGCGGAAACTGAAGCGAGCACAGATGCCGGAACGGCTTCGGTGCTGGGTAGCGGTCCCCAGGGGGCGGATGCCGCCAAAATCAACTGGGATCGACTGCGACCGGCCGCTCAAGATGACTTCATCCGTAAGATCCAGGAAAAAAAGTCTCCTCTTGTCTCCGCCATGCAGGTGATCGCTGGCGGCTTGGCAGCGATTCCTGTCGGACTGTTGCTGGTCTGGCATGTTTTAGGAAAGGATGTCGCCGGCGCCGGTCCTGCGGTGGGTCGAGTTCTCCCTTGGGTAGTCCCGGCGAAATTCCGCAAAGTGGCTATCCTCAATCCGACCGACCGCCAATTCGGTGATAACGGAAATGGAAATGGTTTGGACGATGGGCTTCGCAAGAAGTTCGAAAACACCCTCACCAAGGAACCTGTTGGGGACAACATCCAATCCAACAATTCCAACAACACGGCGACCCGCCCTAGCGGTACCCCCGCCAATAACAAACTAGATCCCGCGGATTCATCACCCGATAGTTCATCCAAGGGTGCCGATCGAACTGCGACATCCGATGGGGTGCTGAGGAATGGCGACGGCAGGTCTCAATTGAGCGTCAATATGAATCGCTGGCTGGAAGCGCTGACGCTACTGTCACAGGCGACGGCGGGAGGCAGTGAGGCGATCGATCCTACCAAACTGGTGGTCGATCCCCAGGTAGTGCGACTGAGTAAAGCGATCAGCGAGACAACCATGCTCCTGGGAGAAACCACTTCCAGCTCTCTGTCCAACCGTGCATGGCGGGAGCGACTGCACTGGTTGATGAGCGTGTCGACGGAACTGCCAGCGTTTCGGCTGGCGTTCGAGCAAACGAAGCTGGAGCCTTCCAAGCCGGGTACCCCCTGGATCGGCATTCTCCCGTTGCTCGATCTCTCTTCCACCATCCCGGATCAGTTCAACACCGACGGACCGGCGATGCAAGGGAAGGCCCCTTTGGAACTAGAAGGGGCTTCGATCCGATTGGTATGGGATCCAATCTGGGTCGATCCAAACCAAATCGAAGTGCTTGCCAACCGACCTCAACGCTGCATGATGCTGGGAGTCTTCCAAGGATCCGAGCAAGATCAGGACTTGCCGTCCGACACACTCAAGGTGGTGGGCGTCTTCCTGATCCCTGAAATTGGCGATTCGCCGGATGCTTCAGAAGCTACCGCCGACGCGAAGAAGGACGGCGGATCTTCCCCCTGATGTCGATACCGACGGGCCTGAAAGGACGCTGTGGCCGGTAGGAAACGATCGGCCTTCGGTGACCAGGATTTTTCGGTGATCGGGATTTACTGAGCCGGATAGCGGGTCAGGGGCTGGGCGGTGGCTGACGCTTCTGCTTGGAGGAAAGCGAGCGACGCGAGCGGAAGAGGCGTTTGCGGGGTGCCTCCTGCTGATCCTGGGCGCCTTCCTGGTCGCCACCCAGCAGTTGCGTAGCAGGCCACGACTCTGGGGCTACAGCAACCGGTACCATTTCGCTAACCCGCGGCGTCACCAGAGGTCGATCATTGGATGGTGTCAGTGGGTCTCGCTGCAACTGCCGATTGATCCGCCATTCGATTTCCGACAGTCTGTTCCCTTCATCCCGCGCTACGAAGGTGAAAGCGATACCTTCCCTACCCATGCGGCCAGTCCGTCCGACGCGATGGACGTAATCATCGCAGTCCTGGGGGATATCGAAGTTGATGATGTGGGAGATGGTCGACACATCGATCCCCCGCCCGACCACATCGGTTGCCACCAGCAATCGGATCTTGCCCTCTCGCAGTCGCTGGAAAACGCGATCTCGCTGCGACTGGCTCATGTTGCCGTGAATGGTCTCCAATCCGACGCCGCGCATCGCCGGAAATCGGCTCAGTTCCTGCTCCAGTTTCCGATGCAGCTTGGCGGTCCCAAGCTTCGTTCGGCAGAAGATGATCGCTTGAGGAGGCTGCTCTCTTTCCAGCAGTTTGACCAGCACCGCCAGTTTGTCGCGCGGCTCCACCGCCAAATACCGCTGCTCGATCGTCTCGACGGAGATCTCCTTGCGTGAGCAATCGATCCGCTCGGGTTCGAAGAGGTAGCGATCGGCCAGAGTCTGCGTTTCCCCCGCCAATGTGGCGCTCAGAAAGAGCGTCTGCCGCGTTTCGGGACACCGTCGCAAGATCCGTTCGATATCTGGGCGAAAACCGATATCGAGCATTCGGTCGGCTTCATCGAGCACGACGCACCAGAGCGATCCCAGACGCAGTTCGCGTCGTTCAACGAGATCCAAAACTCGGCCGGGGGTGCCGACAACCACTTGGGCGCCTTGCCGCAATTTGCGGATCTGTTCGTCCATCCGCCGACCGCCACAGATGGCAACGATGGAAGTCGGACAACCGTAGGCCAGCTTCTCAAATTCCCCATGCACCTGCGTCGCCAGTTCGCGGGTTGGTACAAGCACGAGAGCTTGTGGGAGTGTCTGCTGACTGAGCGGGTCAAGTTGCTCCAGGATCGGAATGGCAAAGGAAGCCGTTTTTCCCGTTCCGGTCCGTGCCTGGCCGATGACGTCGTAGCCTTCCAGTGCTTTGGGGATCAGCGCCGCCTGAATAGGGCTTGGTTTTTCGTAGCCCGCCTTGGCCAGAGCCGCCAACATGATGCGGCTAAGATGCATCTGGTCAAACGATTCGGGAGCGTTGGATTCCATAAATACTACCGGGGCCCCTCCTGCCTCTTTGAGCGATCCGCGCACGGCGGACTAATGGAAGGCAGGGCCCAAGAGACGCGTCCGTGCCAGCTCGACGATCCCCAGGTCCACCGCCACAGAGCCACCGATTGGGGAGTCCCCGACGAGGCGGACAGGGCGAAGGGCAATAGTTTCCGCGGCGATGCAGATCGTCTGCACCTGTGCAGGGAATCATTCGACGTAACAATTACTCCGAGCATAGACTCTTGCAACCGGCCGGTCAATCGTTTCCCATCGCCCTCTCCTGCAGATCTTGGAGTCGATAGATGTCTCAAAGAGAGCTTTGGATCGTCGATTTCCTCTCCTTTCTGGACCATGCCACATCCCTTCCGGATGCTCCAGGAAGCTCCCAGGCCAAGGATTTGCCCTCGATCCCACCAACGCTCCATCCCCCGGCGGTGGCTCAATGGAGCCTGCAGGGGATGGCGCAGTGGTGGGCTGATCGGGAGCCAATTTGGGGTGAGTTTCTTCGGAGGGAAATGTTGCGGGCCGATCCGTCCGACCAACCGCCAGCTTGGCTGAAAAGGCTGGTCGAGTGGTCGGGACCTGCGATTGCCGCTTCGGCAACCACCTCGGAAGAGAAGACGGAAACCCAGAACTGGCTTGCGTTCTGGAGCGGATTGCGACGATGGACGCAACTGGCTCGATGGGAACAGCTCGAAGGGCAGCTGCTTCACTTGGTCGCGGCCCGCCGAGACTCCCTGGCGATCCAATGGCTGGCGCGAGAACTGAGGGATTCCCCCTGCCAGTCTTCGCGCGCATCTTCGATCGGTCTGCAGCCTCTGATGGCTTCCTATCCTTGGCCGGCATCGGCTTTCTTTGACCTCCTGGGAGACTCCATTCTGGAGCCATCCCAGACGGTTGCCTTGATCGAAGTGGCGAATCATCAGGTGCGTCTGAATCAATCCACCATGCACCCACTGACACCCCATCGCGAAACGCTCCGGCGATTGTTGGGTCAGGTCGTGGGAAGATTGGGGGTGATGGAGCAGGATCCCGGGCGGTATGGGAAATCGATCGAAGAGATTCAGACCATGCTAGAGGAATCGGTCGCCTTGGTTGTGGCGCTGTGCGATCTGGTCGCTTTGATGCGGGACGAGGAAGCCATCGGCAAGCTTCGCCAAGCACTGGAGCTCCGTCATCGGCGGATTCAGGTAGAGGCTGCCAGTGCCCTGTCGCGGCTTGGAGTTGCGGAAGGAACCGCTCATCTGGCTTCGATGGCCAAGGAACCTTCCGAGCGTATGAGGGTGATCGCCTACGCTACTAGGGATGGCGGACTGGACAAAATCGATCCAGAGTACCAGACCCCCGAGGCGCAAGCCGAATCGTTGATGGCACTCTGGCTGGCGGCCAGGCCCAATCTGGGGATGCCACCGGAGCACCTGGAGGTGATCTTCAGCGATCGGCTCTTTTGGCCTGGCTACCAGGAGCCGCAACAGTGCTTCCTGGTCTACTTTCGGCATGCCATTCCAGGTGGTTTGATACAGAACATCGGGATCGTCGGCCCGGCCGTCTATTGCCTTCCCAACTCCTTGATCGGTCTGGATGCCGTCGATCAGCTGGCAGCCTATGCCGGATGGCACGTCAGCCATCCAGAGATTTGGGATCGCCCTTGGTCGGAAGCAGCTTCCGAAATGCGACCAGAACTCCAACCGCTCCTGGACCACCTGGAGAACTTTCGGCCACAGCATGTTGATCCCCAGTGGGTCGGCTCTTTGCTGGGCAATCTCAGCCTAGCAGCTCGATGGACGACCGACGATCGGCAGGGAGTCGTCGCGACCGACGGCGAAACCCTCTGGTCGGCACCGACCCAACCGGCCCCCGACGACCGAACGCATCCAATCGATCCCCAGACCGCACTTTGGATTCTCCGCGGCAGAACGCTCCTCAGTCAGTTCAATCCAGATTTTCCTGTCGCTTCCAGCAGCCACATAACCCCTATCGCCTAGTTCAAGCGGCCTATCGCCTAC
>Ga0315902_10002033_pt1 | contig 32083 bp, 27 predicted proteins | sample LakEriMetagenome_9_FD_203523 | JGI IMG/M metagenome (GOLD analysis project Ga0315902, IMG submission 203523) | Freshwater fungal communities from buoy surface, Lake Erie, Ohio, United States - Buoy 12 MA117 | ecosystem: Environmental > Aquatic > Freshwater > Lake > Lake biofilm | place: USA... | reverse complement strand
TGGGGTGCGGTAGAAGATTTTAATATTAAAGATCTTTTTCTAGATGCAGTGGTTTTGGACTGCGGCGCTTCAACCGGTGGATTCACGGATTGCGCCTTGCACCTTGGCGCCCGAAAAGTCTATGCGTTGGACGTGGGCTACAACCAGTTAGCATGGAAACTTCGGACGGATGCTCGGGTCGTTGTGATGGAAGAAACGGATATTCGGGATCTTCCAGGGCCAATCGACCTGGCTACGACGCTCGTCCTCGCTGATATTAGCTTTAACTCCCTTGATCGTTTGCTGCCTGCCATCTGTCGAGCTGTTCCCCTCGAAGGAGTGACATTCCTTCTGCTGGTCAAGCCACAATTCGAGCTCCATGCCCATGAGATACCTGAAGGAGGTATCGTCTCTGACGAAGACAGCCGTCTCAAAGCGCTGGCGATCAGTCGAGCTGCATTGGAACGCGAGGGTCTTCAGCTCCTGGGACATGCCGAAAGTCGGGTCGAGGGTCGCGAAGGCAATCGTGAGATCTTTGTTTTGGCTCGGAATCCCGGTCCGCCCTGACCTCTTCACCCTTAGTACCCCAGAGGCCGCATGTCCCTGGATTTGCAGGTAGGACCACAAGACCTTCGCAAACGATCCTGGATGAACAAGCCAATCGCAATCTCGATTCAGACCCAGGAAGGGATTGCCAGTACGATCCTATACAGATCCATCATGGCGCCCCAAGGGCCATGTTTGATCTCGATTCCGGCGACTTCGTCTCGGCCTCAGGGTCGGGAAGTTTCTAAAGTCAGCGAGGGCTACCCTGAACAAGTGAGACGATGACGGTGATGTGCGTAAAAAGAGCAAGTTTAGCATGGTTGATCGGTCTGCAGCTCGTGGCGTGTGGTAGCTCTCCCCTAGGGAAGGATGCCCCTTCGCCGACCGAAAATCCCGAGACTCTCCTGCCAGCACCCCGTGATATTGACGAAAGTCAACCCGCTCTCGTGAACCTCGAAAGTTTCATGATCTTCGACAGCCTTGTGCCATCCAATAGCAAGACGCTCCTCAAGCAGGACCTGAGGCGCATCGAACGCACGTCCCTCGAAACAGGGACAGACAACGACATAGCTCTCAAAGAGCTGTTGACCCTTCCCGACCTCAAAGCAGAGACCCTGAGTAACTGGCTCAAAGAGCGTGTGAAGGTCATGATCAGTGATAAGCTGTCGCTCTATCGCATCAGTCTCGTTCGACAAAACGAAAGGCGACTGTTTGTGTTTCCACAGGAGCAAGACAGCGCGCCGGGAGATAAAAATGTCCTAGCAACCATGTATGGGATGGCACTCTACGTTGAGAGCAAACGATTCCGAGGGCTTGACACGCGTAACAGCTATCTTGCGATCGAAGTGAACAATCAGTGGGTGCATGCCAATACACAAAGAAATGGTGTGATGATGATCGGGCCGGCCTTATTTGATCCTCGACTCCAGCCCGATAAGAGCAATGGTGGTGCCTACGCAAATTCAGCCCTAAGGATCGCTACGCTTTTCCACGAAGCTCGTCATGCCGATGGTAACGCGGTCTCGATGAGTCTTGGCTTTGGTCATGCGATTTGTCCGAGTGGCGACTACAAGGGTCGACCAGCTTGCGATGCAAACGCCAACGGGCCGTACTCGGTCAGTTACCGCATGCTGAAGGCATATATCGAAAGATGCGGAAGTTTTTGTTCAGAGTACGAGCGCCGCTTTCTCGAGACAGCCATGCTCGACAACCTCAGCCGTGTGGTGCCACCCCAAGGAATCACTTCCCTTGAGTTGGATACGAAACCGGAGTCTGATTTTCCCAAAGTTGATATTACAAGCTTCCAACTCATCCTGCTGCGCAGCTCAAACGGAACTTGAAGTCGCTTTGATCGTAAAGATGTTCCGCTGTGATCCCGAACAAATGTATGGCTGATAAACGGAATCTTTTTCAGAGTCGAGTTTCACTCGAGCGTACCTACCCCTTTCGACGTCGCTCCTGACGATACTGCTTCATTACGGCTTGAATTTGCAGTAGATTTGAGTGGTCTTGAACATAAGATCACTCACTTGACGAGGGCAGCAGCAGGTATGCGCAAGGAATTTGTGTGGGCTATGGGTCTTGCGTTGATCTTGGTAGGTGTGATTTATACCCAGAAGCAGTTGCGAGACTTTGCCAAAGATCCGAGCAAGGATTCTACTTTGTTTTTGGGAGAAGAGATCCCTGCGGATAGTGCAGGCGCTACGGACGAAACACTGGCAGAAATCACTGAAGAAGTGGAATCGTCAGAAGCCCAGGAACAATCGGGTCCCGACCGGGATCTACCGGTGGAAGAACCTCTCGCTGCGAGTGAAAGTCCTCAGGGCGTTCCCGATCTCCTGCAGCAGAGTATTCAGGCAGCTCGGCAAAGTTTTCGACAAAAAGATGCGATCGCCCAGGCTAAGCCCCAAGATGTCCATAGCATGCCCAAGCAGACCCTTGATGCAGCCCAGCAGCTAGCGACCCTCGCCGAGCTTGAGCAGCAGTACCCCGATCAAGCGGCCTTGTTTCGCGATTTTTACCTTGAATGCTCGCGGGATGACAAGATGATCACGGTGATCCGGGCCCAGTGCCTCAATAATTACCTCAAGCTCGCTAATCTCGATAAGTCGACGGAAACCCAACTGCTTAGTGAGTTTCCACCTGAAATCGTCCGTCTCTACGAAGCACTCCAATGAGCCCGCTTCACGGGCCCAAAGGCTTAGACATACTCGCGAGCTAAACGAGCCATAAGCTGGATGCCATAACCTGTGCCGAGTCCGGAAGCCGTGTTGGATGGTCCAGCCATATCAATGTGCAGCCAGGGGATGTCGAGATCGTCGATGTGACTGTAGATAAACTGGGCTGCACAGCTCGTCTGCGCATTGGAGCGATTCTTCACAGAATTCACCATGTCGGCAACCTGACTCTTGAATTCCTGCTGATAAAGCTCAGGTGCAAAGGGGAGAGGGCAGACCATATCACCCGTCTCTTTGCCGATTTTCTTAGCCAAGAGTTCAAGGTCTTCCCGATTGGAAACGACGCCAGCATGAAGCAGTCCGGTAGCAACCATTTGCGCTCCGGTGAGAGTCGCCGCATCGATCATCAGGTTGGGAGCATACTTTCGTGCACAGTAGGAGAGGCAATCAGCAAGCACCAGGCGACCTTCTGCGTCGGTGTTGTTGACCTCGACCGATTTACCAGAGTGCATCACGATCACGTCATCGTTTCGAAAGGCGTTGGGGCCGATCGCATTCTCGACAAGACCGACACAGGCGATGATCTTGTGTGGGACTTTTTGCTCGACCAGCAGGGCGAAGGCACCGAGGACTGCTGCCGCCCCACCCATGTCGCCTTTCATCCCCACCATGTTAGCTCCAGCCTTGAGGCTCAAGCCTCCGGTATCGAAGCAGACCCCTTTGCCAGCGAGCACAACGGTCTTCTGCGCACCCTTCGGCTTGTACTCTAGGATCAGCATGCGTGGTTCCTCAACGGCAGCTTGACCAACGGCATAGATGCCATTCAGCCCTTCTGCTAGCAATTTCTCGCCCACGATCTCTTTGATCACAACACCGGTCGTGGTCTTGAAGCGACTTTGTATGTCTTTTGCGAACAGTTTGGGGGTCAATTCGTTGGGGGCAGTATCGACCAGTTTACAGGCGATGCTCACCTGCTCGGCGATTGTTTTGATACGGTCATCAGCCGGAATCAGTTCGCCCTGAGGTGTGACGGCGAGAACTTGAAAATGCTTAGCTTTACCACTTTTCCTATAGTTGACGAGCCGCAGCCGACGCGCCACAGCCGTGATCGCGGCCCCATAATGCTCAGGGTCCTCGAGGCACAGCACGATACTTGCATATTCTTCCGCCTCAAGAGTGTCCAGCAATTGAAAGATCCACTCCCGGCGCGTTGGGGTGTTATCCTTAGCGACTTTTTCGGGGAGGATGCCGAGCACGACCCGCTGGGGCGATGCGAGGCCCGTTAAGGTCGAGAAGGTGGTCGGTACTTGGCCCAATTTGGGTGTCTTCAAGACTTCTTTGAATAGATCAGGAACGGATGCAGGAAGGAGTTTTTCCAGCAATCCGCCTTGTAGGGACTTTGCGGACCCGATGAGGCACACTGGCCCTTTCTTGGGTAGGATTTGTGCTGTACTGGTGAGGAACTTGATGTGCATGATGGCCTCTTGAAAGGAGGAAAGCCTCACCTTCGCTGACTGTCTGCGGTCCTAGGATCCTTGGAGCGAGTCTCTGCAGGCACCAGGTGCCGCCGCGACCAAGTCGTCGCCTATCCTTGACCCAGCTTTCAGATCAGTCGCTCAGATGTAGGGCGTAAATCAGAGCTGTATGGTCGTAAAAGTTAGCGCCATTAATGTGAGGAAGCAAGACCTGCTTCGGGTGATAGCCTATGGCAGCCCCGGCCAGGCGGAGCATGGGTAAGTCATTGGCTCCGTCACCCACGACCACCGCAGTTTCCAAAGGCAACTGGAGTCGGGAACAGGTGGTGCGTAAAAATTGGGCTTTGGCTTCGGCGTCGACGATGGACCCAAGGAGCTGGCCCGTGAGCTCCTCACCCTTGATCTCCAACTCATTGGCATGATAGGCGTCGAATCCAAGTTCCTGGGCAATCTGCTGGGCCAGGGGATTGAACCCTCCTGACACGAGAAAGAGCCTCCACCCTCTGATTTTGGCAGATCGAGCCAATGCGTGCATCCCCGGGTTGATGGTCAGGCTGAGTTTGACCCGATCGATCACGCTCGCGGGCACACCCCTTAACATGGCGACGCGAGCCCGGAGGGCACTGACAAAATCGAGCTCGCCCGCCATCGCACGCTCCGTAATCTCGTGGACTTCGCGTTGTTTGCCGGCGGCACGCGCAAGCTCCACAATCGACTCCTCTCTGATGACGGTGGAATCCATGTCAAAAAACATAGATGACCAGTTTTGCTGCTGAAGGACCATCGCCGTGACCTGTGTCTCGTTCAGGCGAAGCGTTGTCTCGCGGACCCAATGGGGGAGCGCGGGAGCTTCGAAAGTCAGACGGGCCAGTGCCGCGTCAGACAGAGGAGCCGGAGTACCCAGCGAGTGAAAGGCGTGGGCCTGTGCAGTATCGACAATCAGGGTAAAGCTCGGCATCGGCATGTCCTCGGATGGTATTCGGAAACGCCGTATGATGCAGAGGAAGGTACGCTGCAATCAAGAGGAAAGCACAGCGGGGGGTCTACGGATCGCCGGTGGTTTGACTCCGGGCTACGTCTGTGGCTGAGCCATACGCTCTGAGAGCCACTGTACGCAGAGTTTGGCAGCGAGTCCCATGGTACGTTTTCGTAGATAAGCGACTCGGATCCGATTTGACACCGGAGCTTTGCCTTGAAGATGGCGTATTTCAGGAATTTGGGCCTTTAACCCGGCAATCTGGGCTTGGGGTACAAGCCCCGCTCCAAGTCCCTGACGGACGAAAGCGAGCATCATATGGGTATCCATCGCCTGCGCACGAACGTGTAGCTCCCGCGGCAAGCGACCCCAGTTCTTCTTGAACCAGGCATTCAAAAGCTCAGGAGACTCTGTGTAATTGACATAAGGAAGCCGAGAGCAAGCTTCGTAGACGTCCTTCTCATAATCTAAACCCTCCAAAAGTGAGGCATGGGCAACGAGATCGAAGGGTTCGGTGGCGATCTCGTCGAAGTCAAGATGGGCCTCGTTCACAAAGGCGTCAACCAGCGCGAAGTCGATTTTGCCCCTTTCGAACCAGTCGTTAATTTCCGAGGCAAATCCGGCTCGGAGATCGAAGCGAACCTTTGGGTTCTCTCGGCCAAAAGCTGACAGGATCGCAACGATCCGGCCCTCGCTCAGGGAGGGGGAGAAGGCAATTTTCACTCGTCCGAGGAGCTCGTCGTCCTGTTTGGAGATCTGTCGGAGGGTATTTTCTAAGTCATCAAGTCGACGAGAACATTCGGCGTAGAGAAGTTCGGCCTCATCAGTCGGAATGATTTTACGATTGATCCGGTCGAAGAGCGTAATCCCTAGCGTCTCTTCCAAGGACTTAATCTGCTGGCTGACCCCCGACTGCGTCAAATGCAGTTGTTTGGCAGCTAGCGTCATGCTGCGCGTGCGATGCACGACCAAGAAGATCCGCAGGTAGTTGAGATTCAGTCGAGCAAGTAGGGACATGGGCAGACTTTCCTCTCTCGTGCGCCTGGATGTGCGAGCGGGCGGATGTTTGTGATAGCCGAGGGGACCGCAATTGTCAGCTGCTTTCTCTTCCGCTCGTCGCGTCTCCAGCCGCCTAAGTATTGAATAACTGCTGACGGCTTAGCATGCAGTAATAAAAGTGGGCTGCATCGAGAGCATCGACCCATATGGTGTCGAGGTAGTAATCATAGTGAGCCGCCACATGCTTCCGGTCGATGGCATCGAGAACGAAGTCCTGATCGAGCTCGTAGAGTTCGCACATGCCCTGCAGCGAGAGGCGCTTGCCTTCGTAGCTCTTTGGGTCATGGCCGAGCTCTTTGAGTGCCTTCTTGAACAGGTTTTTGCCGACTTGCGGTCCCATGCAACAATGCTCCTTCCACGATGGTTAAAGACGGAAGCTCGACGCTGCCATCATCGTTGTCACGATCCTGCTGCAGCCAGGAGGAGCTATCACGCCCCCAGTAGGGGGAATGATACCTTTTGGAAACAGTTGATCGACTAGCTCTATTCTAAAAACACCTGCATCCAATCTGCAACGGGTAAAGCTTGCACTCCAAGGCTTTTGACGGATCTGTCGAGAGGTAAGAAAAAAATGCCAGAGGTCAAAGTCTTGGCGGGTGTGGCTTGGCTGGGAGGCGAGATGCGCCTCCCGAGACCCGAGGGGAGCCTATACACTAGCTTTCAAGCCATCCAGCAGAGTTTTGTGAGGGTTAAAAAGACTACGAGGAATCTCGGGAAACAGCACGTTGCAGGTGATGCTGTTACCAAGGATCTCATAAAGGACCGTCTCATGGTACACCACCTGTTCACCATGGAATGATTTCTCGGCTAGGATCCAAAACGGGCAGTTCTCGAGATCGTAGGCATGATGCTGGGCAGGAATTTCCGCTGCAACAAAGACGGGATTGAAGTGGGTTGCCAGTCGTGAATTCTCGAGGAAGCGTTGGCGATCGACCCCACTCACGTGAGGTAACTCGAGACAGATCGTCACGTCTCCGCTACTGGATTGAGCAAACACCGGCGTTCCACCCACGTCTTTGCCTAAATTGGGCACCTGACCCAACGTGTTGAGGGGACGGTCAAAGAGTTGGCGAATCGCGCGTTTGTCCTGATGCAGCAGCCTTTGCCGTTCGGCGTAGGATACGGGACAGTGGAAGATTTGTAGGAGCACCGACCATAGCGGACGCCACGGTTCGGCCCATTCGCGGATCCAGGCTTGTGGGGGTAAGGGCCGAAGGCTAACGACCTGGTTCAGCAGATTTTGAGCCACCCGTGCTGCTTCCGTGATTTCATCTTGATGTAAAGCTTTGCGAATGAGTGTGAGCGCTTGAAGAATGGTTTGATGCTGCAGCAGAAAACTCTCAGTGGCTGCAAGAATCTCGGGCCTGCTGCCGTTGACGTTATCGATGTTGCGAATAAAGAGTGAGTGGGCGTCAGGACAGCTGCGCTTGATTTCGGGAAAAAGTTTGACCAGCATACCGTGGCCAGCAGGCACGAGTGAAAGTTGCTGTTCTCTGTCTCGAAAAGGCAGGCCATCAGTGCGGAATCTTAGGGTCGACATCGTCGTTCCCTGTTCTAGAAAATGGACCGGTCGTTTCTTGTCTTCGATTCGACCTTCGATGTGGCGGCGGAAAAGCTCCGTTTGGCCTAAGGGAGCCACATAAACTTCGGCATCCAGCCCGCGCAGTTTGCTGTGCTCCTCCGCTTTCATTTGCATAAAAGTCGGGCCCCCAGGCCAACAGGGAAGCAGGGCCTTGGGGCTATCGATCGCATCCAAAAGCACCTGCTGGGAGATCTCCAGTTGCTGCCCAGCTGCGGCCTGCTTGAGGAGCTGCATCAGGGGATCTGGTAACGGCCATTCCAGAGCCCCTTGCTGCAAAAGCTTCTGGCACTGATCGGCAATGACGGAATCATCACGGATCCAAATCGCCTGCCTCAGCTCATGCAAAGGCTTGAAGTAGCGGCTGGCTGCACCGGCAGCAGGCACGAAAGCTACAAAACCAGACAGCATATCGCGGTTGACCTCACGTACGAAGGTCTGCGGCAGGATGCCTTGATTGTCGAAGCGACAGGTGTCAACAATGGGAATAAAGAGTTCATCACGACGATTCATAATAGTCTGTATGCGTTCTTGATGAATACAGATGTCGTGAATATCTAAACCCAGCCCGCGCAGCTCATCGACCTGCATACCCTGCAACTTCATAAAGCCCCCTCGTGAGTCTGTCTCGAAGCTGACGCAAATTCTCCCTCTTGTCTATCAACTTCTGCATCACGCCGTACGAGCCTTTCGAGGATTGTGGTCTGCTCGAGGCTTGATCCCAGCCCTGCTCCTATTGGCTCGATTGGGTTGCGACTATGCAAACAGACCAGAGCTAGCGTAGCTGGCATCCACTTCACTGGCGAGGCGGCCTCAGGACTCGAGAGGCGTTTTTATTGAGTAGCTTCTCAGGACCGACAGAAGGCGGCTAGGGTCCTATCAGCAGTTTTGTCGTTGTCTTTCGTCACGCGCGGGTGGGCTCATCGAGTCGCGGCTGCCTTTTCATGGCCATACGTGCTGCGTTGCGCACCATGGGAGAATGGTCATGTTCAGCGAGCGATTCGAGCAAGACTTTCGATTCATCCGGCTTTTGCTGGAGGGGCAGAGCATGGCAAATCTGCACTCGCAACCACGCATGCACCCGATTATGGAGCATGTTTTCAAATAACTCGAGTAGGGTCTCGTCACGACGCTGCTTCTTCCAATACTCGATCACCATCTTTACGGCGTCAGGGCTCAAGGCTTTAGACTGCTGCATGATTGTTTTGGTGAACTCCTCGGGAGAGTGCTGCCAGATCCCCTGCAAAAGGTTGGCCTGATAAGCTGCAGGAAGAGGCTTGAGTTCAATATCAAAGCCTCTGTCCTGGACTAGATCGTAGATGAACTTGCTGGCTGTAAGCTCAAATCCAAGGTGACTCAATCGGTAGAGGGCAGGTTTGCCTACGCTTTGCAATTCTTCGTAAACGAGACCAATCCGTTGGAGCACAGTGATGAAGGTGCGTAAGCTCTCGATCTTGAGCTTATGTTCCAGAGATGGAAGGCTCGCTCCCCCAGGGCCACAGGCGAGCAGAATCCGGAGGCAGGCGGCGAGGTATTCCGCTGAAAGACTACTTTTTTTGATATAAGGATCGCGCTGAAGCCAGTTTTTGAGCTTGTAGAGATCGATCGTCCAAGGCTCCTGGGCTTGGGCTGTAAGAATGCCTTGTATAAGATCATGCAGGCGCAAGGCTAAGTCTGGAGCGAACTGGAACAGCTCTTCACAGGATTGCCCGAGATTCATCGCTGACTTGAGTAGCTCAATGACATTGCGCCCAAAACCAATATCGGCCGCTAGCTCAGCGTCTTCACTCGCGATAACACTACAAACGAAGAGGTGCTCAAGAAATTCCTTCTCATAATCGTTGGCATCCCAGTCGAGCTCAGCTGGCGTATAGCTATGGAGGAGATCGAGCGCACTCTCCACGATCATCGTAGCGACAGCCCTTGGCAGCAAGTATTCACTATTGAGGTAATCGATAGCGAACTCGGACAGGAGAGGCGCATTGTGCCAAGCTCGATGCCGCAGAAGTGTGTAGCTCAGATCGAAGGTGGTGGCGCGGATCATGCCCGGACTGAAGATGCGGACATCACATTCCCCTAGGAGGTTCCGTTGAATCTGTTCTTGGAGTTTGATGACCAGAGAATCAGGACGAAGTTGCTCCAGAAATCGCGATTTTTTGTGAAATGCAGCACTGATATCCATGAGTCGACCTCCTCGTCATTCACTAGGGAGTTCTTTTGCTAATGTAAACTTATCGTCCATTGTACCGACAAGAGCTAAGACCAAAGAAGCTACAAAAGCGGGACTGTTCGAAGAGGCGAAGACGATTAGGGACAATACGCCTTTTTGGGTGGTGACAGCAAAGGCAAGTGGATGACAGCCAAGAATCTACAGAATTTCAAAACCTATCTGGAAGATACCGGCTTCGTGCAGAGTCACGAAAACTTATTTGCCTGGCGGGAGGATGAGGGGCGGGCCCCGCAACGAAAGCAGCTACCTTGGCACATCGCGGGTTGGAACCTCCAAGTGCAGGGAGCGGATATCGTACAAGTTGGTTTTGAGGCACAGCTTCGTCGGGACGCTCTGCTACTAAACATTGAAGATTTACTCAGCGAACGCTTCGAATCGTTTCGCTCTGTAGTACTGCAGGCAGATAGCAAAACCGGCTATTGGCTACTCCTTGAATTTCTGGACAAGGACCTCGATGCAGATCAAAGTCGACTGATTGAGGACCAAGACTTGCAGCGTGAACAGCTCCCGCATGGCCTCGCAGGGATGCACATAACCGTTATCCAAGCCCTTGGACAGCTTTCTGTATTCATGACCAAACATTTCTTCCTGGGCAACGTCCCAGGTAAGCTTTTTATCGAATTTCCTAAACTCTTGAATGAGGCCCTATTTGGACATACTCTCAAAGGCCTCGCGAGCTTCCATGCCTATATCTGCACGATCGGCAGCGAACACATTCGGAGTAGTCTGATCCAAGCGAGCCAATTCCCAGAGTTTATTCTCCAACAGATCCAGATTGAGGGTCCAGGAAGCGACAGCCCCTTCCAACAGGTGCGCTTGCAGCTGAAGGAGAGTGGTTGGTCGTTGCACTGGAGTCAGGATGAAGATCTGCCTGAGTTGGTCGTCCCTCCGATCGAGGTCTTAGAGCAAAAGGAAGTTGCGCGTCGCTTTCAGAGTCTCGATGAGTTGATCCTGGCTGAGGATTACTCGAAGGCCCTGCAACAATGTCGTGAATACCTAGAGAAGTTTCCGCAATCGCTTTATCTCATTCGTCGCTGGTCATTCCTAACCCTCTGGGCCGGTTTGCCATTCGAACGTCAATATCTCGAGATCATGAGCAAATACGATCCCCAGAATCTGATGACACTCTCCCTCTGGATAAGGGTCTTTCAGCTGGACCATTCGCCCGATTCCCTCTTGGAAAACTTGTCTAGACTCGGCAATAATCTTGGCCATTCTATCGAAGATTTCGACAAGATCGACATCACCAGCTTGACACTTCCCGAAATGCTGGGTGATGCGTGGAACGAGAAAGACGATCAACGCGCTGTGTCCTGCTATGAAAGGGTCCTTCAGACCAGGGGAGAAATCCCTCGTATCCTCGTCAAACTCATTCGATTGATGCGGGAGGTCGCGGATCCTCAAGCTGAAGAGTCCTACATGGATCGACTTTTGGCCTGTGAGGTGCCAATCCGTACCCGTGCTGCTATCTACTATCGCCTGGCAGAAATCAAGCAGGGGATCGATCAGGAGGAAGCTGCACAATGGGCGCTCAAAAGTTGGCAAACCAATCGGGCCCAGGCGCGCTATGCACTCCTTGCTGCCGATCTCCTGATCGATCTGGGTCGAGCCCATGAAGCCGTCCACGTCCTTGTCGAGACATCCGAGCTGCAGTCGAAAGAAGCAGCGAAGCGCACCCTTCTGGATCTGGAGCTCAAGATCGCTGGGATTTGGCTCGAGCAGTTGCAGCGCTATGATTTAGCGCTGGAGCGTTTGGAGCGATCACGTGAGCTAGCGGACGATGAGCCTGAAGTTTACGATCGTATCCTCGAACTGAGCCAAAAGCTTGGGGAAAGTGGTATGCAGATCGAGGTTTTGATCCGCGCCCTCCAAGTCGCTATCAAAGGTCACGATCATGAGCGTGCCAGTTCTGCTGTGGATGCGCTGATGGAGATTGCAGCCGAACTCCATGATCCGGACCGTCAAGGCGAGATCTACAGGCAGGTACTGACCTGCTCTCTCCTCGATGTCGAACAAATCGAAAACATCATGTCTCACTCAGAGATTCGCTTGCCCTATCTCGAGATTATTCAGGCGATAGAACGACAGATGGAGTCTGTGTCTCCTGTCGAGCAAGGGCGCTATTACCAGCTCTTGGGCGATATTGCCCGTCGCTTCCTGCAGGATGGCGATCTGACGAGACGTTACTACGAGTTAGCCCTCAAGGCTGATTGTATGAGTCAGTTAGCTTTTGACTTTCTTGATGAAATGTATGCGCGATTAGGTCTCAACGAGCAACGCTATCAACTGCTGAAAAAGCGGTTTGAGCTCGCTCCTGATGCAGAAAAGCATGTGATTCTGCGCGAGCTCTTTTATTTCGATGAGGGAGTAGATGGTGAGGAGCGTGATCGCTACGCGATTCAGCTATTTCAGTATGATCCCGACGACGTGGGTCCTCTGGAAGAACGGATAGCTGTCTATGAGCAGCAAGGGGCGGCGCTCGCCATCAGCACTCTGCTCGAACAGCTTATCATGGAATCGCGGGATACCTATGGCTTACTGCCCTTACTCCGGCATGGTGTCGAGGCGCTCCATGGAATGCCATACGAAGGACGATTTCAACTGATCGATCACCTCCTGCAAAAGATGCACGAACTGCAGCATAATCCAGTCGAGCATGCTCAATTCGCTTTGCAGTACCTTTGGGGTGATCCTGATAAGGCTTACGTCAAACCCTACATTGAGTACCTCATTAGCCTCGGGGAAGTGCCGCCCTATGATGCTGAGACATTACTCCAGTTACTCGACGATCAACAGCCAAAAATAGAGCTCCTATCACGACTTGCCGATAGAGGTGATATTGATGAGCGCACTTCCTATCTCAGGCAGGCCTATCGTATCGCTCGCAACATCCAAGGTGCCGTAAGTCAGAAGCTGGAGATCGTCACTCGACTCGGAGAGCTGATCGCTCTCCAAGATGATGAACTGACTGATACCATCAAGTCAGTTCGACAAACCGGGAAGTACGATTTTGTGATCGGACTGATTGCGCATCAAATGCGCCTCACCAGGGAAAACAATCTGCGCGAGAGACTCAGCAAGTTTGCTTGTGAATTTCTTGAGTCCCACCAGCATCGCGCTGAGCAGCTAGCTATGCTGAAATTCAGCCTCGAGCATCTTCACCCTGACCAAAGAGCTCGTATCAAACTTATTTGGCTAGAACACATTGGTCTCGATCCCGAGTTGCATACTGAAGAATTCGCTGTCTCAACACTGCGGCAGCCCTCCTGCTGGGAGTATCAAAATGCCATTTGCATCCTTCTCAGAGAGATGGTGCTGACGTGGCATGCTGCGACGACGGCGGAATCTATTGTGACGCCTGTACTCAAGATCTTTATGGATGACAGTCATGAGGCTCCACTCCGGTCCTACCTAGAAAATCTGGAGCCACTGGGACTCATCAACGAGCAGACAGCCTATGGGTCGTTCGAGTATTTTTCTCGCCAGCGTGACTTGTTGATGGCTGAGCGTTACTGGAAAATGACCATTCGTCGTGCTGCATCCGCAGGACAGGTGCATGGCATGCTGCAATCGAGCCAAGAGCTGTGGCATGGTCTCGGTTTGGAGCAGCCCTTCCAGGAGATGCTAGCTGAGCTATCCGACCCGAGTCAAGGTTCTCAGTTTAAGAGTGAAGTTTATCGCGAGCTGAAACTCTACCTCGGCGAGCAACTTGTCCTGCAGCGGCGCGACCTACGTCGCGCCCAGACTCTTCTCGAACAAGTCTACGCCTCTCATCAGGATGAAGTGCGAACCTGGGCGCCGCTGATTGTGATCTACCGAGAGTTTAATGCTGAGACCGATCTTTATGAGTTGCTCTATCGCACCTTACCTTTGCTACGCAAACAGCGGGAGCAGCTTCGCATCTATGATCTTGAATTCGACGCGCTGGAATCTGAGCTGATTGACATTGCCCAACGCTTGGGTCTCAAAAGCGAGCAGGATGATGGCATAGCTGATGTCGACTACGACAGTCTTCAGTTTGGGACCGAAGTGTCGAGGCCTGCCAGACTCGATGGAGGTCCCTCCAGAGCTTATGTCGACGGATCGCAAGCCCAGTCCCCACTGACGACCAAATCGCAGCCGGGTGCCTTCTCACTCAGTCTCGGTGACGATGAACCCCTCCTGAGGACTCCGCCGGCCATCCCCTCAGATGATGGGTTTGCAACAGCGAGTCTACAGAGCCGTGATTTCTCCCTATCCAACTATGTTTACGAAGCAGGTCGGAACGATCCTATGGAGACTCAGGTGGGGATTGATCCTCCGTTGCGCCCTGCTTCGAGCTTTGCACGGGACGTGTCGACGTTGCTCTTACCATCAGAAGGAGACGATTACGCGAGCCCGCAGGCGCCAAGTCCGGCGGCTCCCATAGACTGGGGAACGGACCCAGCCAAGAGTCTCCCCGGTCATCATCTGATCCCCGATGTCCCATCGCGTGACAATGAAGTGCCACCTCCACCCCCTGATGGGCAGACGATGATAAGCTCTCGGTTGCATCAGGAACTGGCAGTGAACCTGGATCAAATGGGCCTGACGCAGACCCCTAAGATCTCGCCAACACAATCGTTCGTCGCAGAGAGGGCTCATGACGAAATCCGTCCCCCCTTGCATGATCCCGAGGAATGGCGAATTGTTGCAGCACAAGGGAAAGCGAAAGAAGGTCTTTGCTCGTGGCTGATGCAGCAGGCATTCTCGGATAAATGCGAACAGCATGTTGCAGTCCAGATTGCCGCGCTTTTCGAGGAAAACATGCATGCACTGAAACAGTGGCCGCATCAGGTATGGCGCGATGTCGGTGAGCTGTTTTATGAACTTCGATGGGCCGACCGAATGGGGCGTGAGCAGTTCCATCCGGGTATTAAGAGTCCATTATCTCGTCTGCTTAAGACGCTTTATCCCATCGTGCAGCACCAATTTGTCAATATGATGAATATCAAGGGCATTGCGGAACGGATGAAAGTTCGTTCCGATGAACTGTTGAAGATTCGCAGGCCTCTTGATTGGAAGGATGAAGTTATCCAAAGAGGCGGCCTCCGCTTTTACGCAAAGTATCTCATGGATAATGGTTATCATCTTTTTCACTGGAGTAAGATGGAGGATCGCTTCCATTTCGATTTCGAAAAACGCGATATTTATATCGATCGAGACCATTACCTGAATGTGCCTCCGAGTCATCTGTTCCATCGGCTAGCATTTTTGAGTCGAGCGATCGGTCTAGAATACTATCCTTACCTGCATCTTAGTCCAAATAACGATATCTTTCCATTTCTTATGAAGTGCCGGCGCTCCCTCGAGCAGGGTCGGATGGATGGCGTGAGGCGGATGTTGGGTATGGAAAAGGATCCCCTGAAACTCATGCTGTCACAAGCTGATCGAGACTATATCGAGCAGCTCTTCGTGGAAGTCGGGTCACTGTCACCGGATAAAATTACCAAAATCGCTGGTGTGTATGTCGATCAGATCTATCGTCTGAACATTGCTGAGAGTTTGGATGTCATCGGTTTGATCGAATCGATTTCAAACATTGATCTGTTCCGCGATCGTGTCAGTCCTTTGGCGGTGATCCAGCAGTCTGCTGCTATCCGAGCGCTGATTGCCTTTGCTGCCGAACTCAAATTCGGACATAGGTCACAGGCAGCTCAGTCAGGTACGACTTAGAGTTATTGATTGGCTGGAACTAACATTTTCTGTATAATCTGGACGTTGTAGTTGCATAACACTATGCTTCAGCCTACGCTTCAGCTCTCACACGATCACCTGCCATCAGATGCAGGTATCACGGTCCCTATTAGAGTGCAGGTGCCGATGCTGCTGTTATGCCCATCAAGCTCGGACCAAGGACTGCTAAGGTGTGCCAGCTTCTGTCGTATAAGTCTAGATTACGGAATGTTACAGAATGTTCTTCAATCGAATAAGTCTAGTATCCGCGAATGGAGTAAAACAAGGGCTGTCCTGAACGGCTCGTCTATGCAAGCAGACACGATCTAGAGGCTAGGCTCATCAAGTTCCGAAGCCTGGAGTGGATATAAGGATCTGAGGTTTTTTATGCAACGACGCCTATGGTTTGTTTCTGAATCCGCAGAAAGTAGAGCAACAGACTCGGCCTCCGCCAGGCAGATCATGCGAACGATGTTCTACCGATTTTCTTTAGCCATTCCATTTCTTACCCTCGTTGTTGTGCTGTCTGACGAGCTGGGTCAGCTGCAGGCCAAAGAGCGCACGATCACTGTGGTGACCAATGAATATCCGCCTTACCACGACCCTCATCATAAAGACCATGGTTTATCCTTCGTGATCATCCGCAGCATTTTTGGTCAAGCGGGTATCACGGTCAAGGAGAAGTTTCTGCCGACCAATCGCCTGATTGCCGAGATGCTACAAGGTCGTCATCTCGCCATGCTAGGAAGCAAAAAAAACTTCAAAGTGGAAGATTTGGAGCAGATGGAGGAGGTCCCATACCAGCTCCTTCGACTCGTTTTATATTACCGGAAAAATCAGGCGAGCGAGTTTGCCAATAAGCCTTTGGCAAGCCTTGCAGGGAAACGAGCTGCTGTCATACGTTCCTCGGTGACCAGCAAGATGTTTGAGGATGCTGGTATCAAGGTAACCGAAGTAGAATTGATTGATTCACAGTTTCGAATGCTCGCTGCAGGGCGGGTCGATATGATCTCCGTTTTAGATCTGACAGCTCTCGAATTTCTGAACTCTTCGAAGGGGCGAGAGTTCAAGGATCTTCTGGAACCTGCGCCAAAAGCAATCAAGACAATCAGTGGCTCCATCATTTTCGATCGCAGAAATCCAGATTCACGCGAATTTGCCGCTATTTTTAGGCGTGAACTTGCTGTCTATCGCACCAAAGAGACCTATCGCACCGACCTCCAGAAGTACTATGGTGAAGGTGAATTGCCCATTGAACTCCTTGACTACGTGAAGCTTCGGGAGTGAGAGAAGGAGTGTCTATCCCGAAATGCCCGTTTTAAGCGTTCAGACGTGGTCCAGAAGCTGGACGCATAAAGTTTGAATCCCGGATTGGACAGGCAGTTCATGCAGTTCTAAGGGTTTTTATGCAAGGATGCCTATGGGCTATGAATGGACGCGTACTCTGCCATTGATGTTACCAAAAATATCAAAGACTGTTATCCCTGCTTCTTCGATCTCTAAAAGAAGTGATCCGGGCGGCGTGCTTAGCATGTGTCGATCCACCTTACTTTCGTACAAAGGATAGGTAGCCTATCCTCTAAGATGCTTCAAATATTAAGAAATGATACGAAGTGTCACTGAACTTCAAGCCTTCACTTTTATCATTTTTTTCCTTTAGAGATCGTCGCTTATGCCGAAATCAATCCATCACGAGGGGTCTGGATTTTGAATCAGCTTAGGCTCAAACTCGGCATCATTGTATCGGCTGTGACAACGCTCATCACTGTCGGTTCATCTGTTTACGTCGGTAAAAAGTTGAAGCACCAAGGTCTCGAAATCGAGAAAAGCCATCAGAGATCCCAAATCATTAGCACGATTCCCGTTCTTGAGACGTCAATCTGGGAGATGGATTCTGCGAATACAGAGGCCATCATGCGTGGCATGTTTGAATCCCCCAGCACACTGCGTGTCCAGTTTATCGATAACCGAGGAGAGGTTTTTGCCGGACTGAGACGCGAGGAACATTCTAGAACTCTAGCAGCTGACCATTCGCCTGTGTTGGATCGACAGCAGGCTGAAAAGCTTCAACAGGCCTTCGACACGATCGATGGACGTAATGCCGTGCATTTTGTAGAGAAAGACTCCGTCCACTGGAGGGCAGTCAGTGGTATTTGGCATCTTGAGGATAGTGGCACGCAGTTTCTTGGACATCTCGTAATCGAGTTTTCACTCGAGGAGAGCATTGTGCGCTCCCGCAGTACCATGTACCAAATCATTTTTGCAGGCTTCCTGACCTCGGCTGCTGTGGTCATTGCAATCTACATTGCCATGCAGTTTTATGTTATAAGACCGGTTGGAGTTTTGCTGAACGCTACGGAAAAGCTGTCCAATGGATCCTTCGATCATCGGATCGAGATACGATCCCATGACGAGTTAGCTAAGCTAGCCGATAGCTTCAATGAGATGAGTGAGAAGATAAGGCGATTCACCTTCCACCTGCAGGATCTCGTAGCCTATCGAACAAGCGAGTTGCAGATGGAGAAAAATAAACTTCACAATGTCTTTCGGCATATCAATGAGGGCATCTTAACCTTCCGAGAAAACCTGATCATAGAGCCAGAGATATCCAATTCGCTCCTAAACATCCTCGAACTGCCACGCGATGAACTGGTTGGAGTCAGTATCGTTGATGTTTTGTTCAGTCGATCAAATCTTTCGCCAGATCAGCAAAACCTCATTCGATCGACTCTCAATCTGATTGTCTCAGATCAGCTCGATGGATGGCTCGCATTTGAGCTCAATAACAGCCACCTGCCTCGAGACTTGCTCCTCGTGACAGCGAACGGTACAAAACTCCTTGACCTTGCATGGTCACCAATTATGAGTAATGGAAGGACACCCCCTGAGATGATCCTAACAATTCGTGACCTAACTGAAAAGTCAGAGATGCAGCGGCAGGTCCAGGAGGCAAAAAGACAAGAAAAAAAGCTTATGGAAATCGTTACCGAAATTCTTCACGCCGGAGCCGATAGCACCCGTAAAGCACTCGAGACAGCACAGGGAGGGCTCCAGCACCTCCTACAGCAATGCGAGGTAGGAGATACTCCTCATCCTAGCCAGAGCTTTCCTTTACTTCATACGCTCAAGGGCAACTTTCGGACCCTGCGTCTCCAGGGATTGGTTGATTCTATTCATCTCACAGAGGATCTCATTTCAGAACAAAGGTCAACAGGCCACCTTGATTTACAATCATTTATTCAGCTCTTGCAGAAATGCCTTGCAGAAATTCAGATGTATCAAAACGCTCTTTTGAAGGTGTGGGGTCAACAATCGGGTCTATCGAACCTATCGGGGCTCTTGGGAGTTATGCATCAGGCCATGTCAGATCTCTACCAAACACTGGAGCAGGAAACAATTCCTTTCGGAGAGATCAGTGTTCGAGATGCGATTCCCAATTGGAGCACGGCCGGCCTCGACCTTGTAAAGGACTTACTGGTTCACGTGCTCAACAATTCTCTTGATCATGGCTACATTCGTCCGCAAAAGAGCGGATGCCAAATCCGACCTTTCGGCTTTTTTGTCCAAGCTATGATAGATCGTGATTTCGTGCACTTGAGTTTTCAGGACCAGGGCCATGGCATTAGCGAAGCTCAATTGCAGAAGCTTTACAAAAAAAATGGAATGGAATTTGACGGGAACGAGCCTTTCAAGATTCTACTTGAAAGTGCTGTGAGTTCGGTCGAGTCGGATGTCAGTCAACGGTCTGGACGAGGAGTAGGCCTTTTTTATGTGAAGGAGCTTGTCGAGCAGTGGCAAGGCCGTTTGCAGATTCATTCCCAAGAGAATGAAGGCTTTCACATCGAGATATGGCTACCTCAGCAGTCCCTCATTCAGCCGCGGCACATGGATCGGACAGCCTAGGTCTATCAAGGCTACCTCTTTCTGTCGGCAACTCTCCTCTCCCCTCCTTTGCATCCCACACCTGAAAAAAGAGCCGCTGAGGCTCATGGCGAGTGCTCAGCGGCTTGGGACATCGAGACTATAAGTGCTTAGTGAACCGGACGAGCCAGCATGCGAGGCAGATCATTGGACAGGCGAGCATCGAATGGTGTCCCGATCGTACACGAGCTAGGGGTCAAAAAGCTGGCCATGACTTGGGAGCGTCGGGGGATTTCCTGATCACGCAAATGGCCGGACAGTGCCTGTGGACCGATGCCCTGGAAGGGTGAGATGTGGTAAAACCCATCGATCACGGCCTGATCGCTGGAGTGGCAACCATTGCAAGTATTGATGTTGAAGATGCGGGCACGCTGGTCGTCGGCGCTTAGACGCCATTCAGGAGCGCTGCTTTGCACGTGAGCCTTGGCACCTTGAAGATTCCCGGGGATGTCATAGTTGTTATCGATGAGGTCCTGCACGGAGAGGCGAGCAACGAAGTTGCTCAGCTCTCGGGTGTTGTTGGCTGAGATACGCGGAGTTTTCTTAACGTCCACTTGGACGAGGCGATTGGCTACTCCCGCCTGGGCCGGCTGCAATTGGAACTCACGGAGCTCCCAGGGATTGCCAAAAGCAATTTCATTGGTCCGCAGTTGGCCCAGCGTAGCTCGAACGATACTGCCCGGCGTGTTGCGATGAGTGAACATCCTTGTCGTCTGAGCTAAGCGGCCGATGTAGGATTGGCAGTTGCCGGTGGTACAGGGGAGCGCGCCCAATTCATGCCACTGGCTCGCCCACCGCCCAAGGTCTGCATCGCTGGCAACGGTCACTTTATACTCAAAGATGACTGTAAAGGCTTGAGCATTTTGGGTGGTATCTTGGGGGCGGTCCGTCGGGTTCTGCAGCAGGGCGAAGGCGAGGCGCGCTTCACCTGCATCACCAACCACGAGAGAATTTCTGAGGTCCATGCGATTGGTGATTCCAATCAAGCGGAAGGGTGCCAGTCGTAGATCAAGACCGTTGACTCCACGAGCTTGGGAAGCTTGCTTCCAGGCGTTGAAAACTTCGAGAAAGCCAGCGCGGGGGGCAGCTCTGTCGCCATTGGCAAGGGCAACATCTCGCTCCCAGTGGCCCATCCAATTCCGTAGGAAGGCTTCAACCTGCTGAGGGTTTGGATTGCCACCTATGAGCTGTTTGACCAACTCACCAAAATGCCATGAACCACCGACTTGGGCTTCGGCACTGGTTAACACGGGTATCTGGGTGATCACAAGTTCCTTCAAGCCATCGACAGGTCGGACGTTACAGTCGGGGGTGTTTTGTTGGAATAGCTTGTGGAATCGGGAGACTAGCTGTTTTTCTGCGGTTGTGACGGTGGTGCTGAGATCGCGTGCATCGAAGACCAGTGCTTGACGCAGGCGGTCGAGAGTTTGAGGTAGGATACGAAGTTCCTCGCTGACGATGACTTGCTGAGCGCGGGTGTCGGCGAGTTTTGTCTCAAGGGCTGAGAGTTCGGTCCCTGCGGTTTGCTGGGCAACGCGGGCGTCGCTCAGACTTTTTTGGACATTATCGCGCTGGGCAAGGAGCGGACCGAGATTGGGCTGGCTGCTTTGGATACGAGCTTTTAGGTTCTCAATTTCTCGATCAAATTGTGTCAGAAACTCGCGGAGCTGCGACGCTCGAAGCGGGTCTGTGGTCGTCGCGAGCTGAGCCTGGAGACGATTACGCTCCTCCGTTGCAAATTTGAGCGCTGCGACGAGATCTGGATCGCCTCCTGATGTAGAGGCATTGGCAATCTGACTCTCCAGGTCGCGCAGCTGCGCTTCGAGTGTGGCGATCCGTTGAGTCAATTCACCCTGTCGGGTCCCGAGGCGATCGCGATCGCGTCCGAGACTTACTTCTGCATTCTGAAGGCGAGTGCGACTCAAATCCAGATCCGCTTGAACGGCCTGACGAAAGGCCTCAATGGTTTGCGTGCCACGTACGGTCGGGCAGTCCTGAGGTCCCCGAGGCAGAGCGTTGGTACACTCTCGCTGTACCACAGTACTGCCTTCACTGAGATAGAGAAAGGTCTGTGCTAACCGTCCCGAAGTGTCGCTCAGGTTGCTAGCAAACGCTTTAACACCCGAGCTTTGTTCAGATTCTGGGCCGCAGGAGGAGAGGAGGCCGCTGAGACAAAATAAGATGAGTCGCCGTTTCATGATCCAAATTCCCCGTAACATGAGATGAGAGCAATCATTCCAGAGCGTCTCTAGCGAAAACGATGCCAGGACTAGGGAGAACGTCATAGGAGTGTTCAGTGAGCGAAGAGATCAGAGAACGTTCAGGTTGCGTCTTTCGAACATGAGGGAACAGACTGGTTGAAACTGGCGTCCTTGTTCCTTTATTGAGCAGTTTGCCGATCGAGGTCAGACATTTTTAGGTGGGATGAATGTGAGGGTGCGAAGAGTGCTCCCGATTAGCCCTCATGTTGAGATCACGAGCGTTCGCTCGATAGCCTGTGGATACTGAAGAAAGAGAGAATAGGAAATTGCTGAACATATTTTTTCTTTGATTCTTACTTTGTCGTGAGAGTCGTGCGCTCCGGCGTTCCTTTAGCCGGAGGGCAGGACGAAGCGCTATCATGGAGATTCAGAAAACATGTGTCATCCTCAAATCTTCGCTGGTGTCGTGCTTTGCTATGCGAACAGGTGTTCTGCGACTTGAGATCGACCGAGGTTCGAATCGCCCTTTGGCCCAGCGTACAAAGTCGCGCAGCGGATCAACTTTTGGTTGGGTAAAACCGATCCTTTGTCTGTAATATGTGGGATAAGGGTATGGCGGCAGGACCTTGCGTTCGCGAGCCAAGCCGGAAGCAGAAGATCAAAGCCGTACGAACAGGAGTGTGACCATGGCGATTTATAAAACAGAATTGCGTGACATTTACTTCAATCTCTTTGATGTCTTGCAGATAACCCACCACCAAAAATACGGCTTGGAGCGGAGCGACGTGGAGTCGATCATCAAGGAATTCGATACCTTCGTGGGTAAGGAGGTCTTCCCCACGCGCGGGGAGACGGATAAGAATGGAGCACGCTGGACTCCTGAAGGTGTGAGGGCTCCTGCCGTTTTCGAGCCACTGACGCGCAAATTTTACGAGAACGGCTGGTTTGCGCTGGGCTTGCCGGAAGACATTGGAGGGAGCCCCGTCCCTGAGGCAGTGACGACCGCTTGTCTTTCGCTGTTGACCGGAGCCAATTGCGCTTTCTCGATGTACCCAGGGCTAACGAAAGCGGCTCTGAACGTGATTCGGACTGTCGGCACCGAGGAGCAGAAGACACTCTTTGTTCCCCCGATGATGGAAGGTCGCTTCGGGGGCACGATGTGTCTAACCGAACCAGATGCGGGGAGTGATGTCGGAAATCTTCGCTCGGTTGCCAAGCCTCTCGGCGGCGGGAAGTACTCGATCGAAGGTAATAAGATCTTTATTTCCTCGGGCGATAACCAACTGTATGAGAACATCGTGCACCTTGTGCTAGCTCGCACCAATCCGCAGATTGGCGGTACCAAGGGCCTGTCTCTGTTCATCGTCCCTAAGTTTCGACTCAAGTCGGACGGCTCACTGGGGGCTGCCAACGATGTGATCTGCACGAAGATTGAAGAGAAGATGGGGCTGCACGCGAATGCGACTTGCGAGTTGATTTTCGGTAAAAATAAGAGCTGCGAAGGCTATCTGATTGGCAATGAGTTCGACGGCATGAAGAATATGTTCCTCATGATGAACGAGGCTCGGCTCTATTGCGGCGTGCAGGGGGAAGCCCAAGCGAATCTTGCCTACGTACTGACCGCTCAGTATGTCAAGGAACGCTCGCAGTTCGGGAAGACCATCGTCGAGCACCCGGACGTCAAGCGCACCATGCTGAAGATCAGGGCCATGTCACGCGGTCTGCGTGCTCTCTGTCTTTATACAGCCGATCTATTCGATCATCACGCGGAGGATGAAGTTGGTCTCCTCACCCCGATATGCAAGGCGTATTGTTCTGACGAGGCCATGCGTCTGTCGAGCGATGTTGTCCAGATGCACGGGGGCTACGGCTATTGCACCGAGTATGGGATGGAGCAGTTTATCCGCGATATCAAGATCGCTGCGATCTATGAGGGCACCAATGGAATCCAAGCGATCGACTTCGTCATGCGTAAGATCCTGAAGGACAATGGAAAGACCTTTGCTTCTTTCGGGAAAAAGATCGGTGCGGCACTACAAAATCCTGCTGCTGCGGCCCTCTTTCCAACGGAGCTCACCATGATGGGCCAGTCGATGCAGAAGGCCCAGGAGGTGCTTACCCACTTCGGTAAATTGGCTATGAGCGGCAAGATGGATGATGTCCTGCTACACTGCACCGACTTCCTGAAGTACGCTGGTCATCTCGCCGTAGCCTGGCGCCTGCTTGAATCGGCTCTGGTCGCCGATAGGCAACTGAAAGCCGGTCAATCGCTACAGGCTGAGGAAGCGGCTTACTTGCAATCGAAAATTCAAGATTTCCGCATCTTCTGCACCTATTACCTGACCGAAAACATCGGCCTAGGCAAAGTGATGCTGCAGGCGGACATCAACTATCAGTACGCCTGACGAAGATGGGCCGGGGCCTTGCTCCGGCTAAGTCTACCTTTCGGTGGCTCAGCTAACAGGTTTTTTACGACTTCTTCCCAGTCGGTTCTGGCTTTGGCCTGAGGCTCTCAGGTAAAGATCCCCAACGGCCGATCCTCTCTTGAGAGTGACGAATGAAGAAGCTGATCACGCGCAAAAAGCGTATCTACCCGATACCCCAAAGTTTCTATACCTATCTTGATCAGTTTGATCGACGGTACAAAATCCCCCTGCGCTACGAGGATTTGCACGATTATACCGAGTCTTTCCCCCTGTACGATTCGCAGGGTAAGGACACACTCTGGTCGACGCTCTGCTATAGGCCCGATCATCGCCAGTACCTGAACAGCGCCTTAGTCCAACTCTATGCTCAGCTCAAGGCCGGTGGTCATACCTCCCATCTCAAGCATCTAGAAGTGGATCGGATCGATCTTTGCCTTTATGCCAATACCCAGCCCTTTCGGGTGCGGATGATCAATAAGATGAATGACAACTTCGACTACTTCTACATCAAGAGGGCTGATCTCTCTCGGATCGCAGGTCTCGAGTTGGAACACATTCTGTCACCCAATAGGATTTCATTTCTGTGTGAGGATGATACCCTCGTCGAAGAACATATTTACGGTATTCCCGGGGATAGCTTCCTGGATCGAAAGCTCAGCCAGACGCCGACGAATCGAGTGCGTTTAGCCAAGGAGTTCGTAAAGTTCAATGAACGTTGCCTTATCCGCCTACTAGGGGATATGCATGCTGCAAATTTCGTCATCGATATCACCATGGACTTCGAAGAAAACTTCTATCGCGTGCGGGCTATTGATTTTGATCAGCAAAGCTATGAGGGTAAGATAAAAGTCTATAGACCGCAGTTCTTTAAGCAGAATTTGCCCTTTGTCCAATTGGTACTCGCGCAGCTCTCCCGAGAGTCGATCACGCAATACCAACATGAAGAGCAGGTGTTGCTGCTGCGTCGCAGTCGTTCTGCGGTGTTTCGTCTCGATGAGTTTTTCAATCATCTTCGCGATGCCGAGCTAGCGCCTTGGGAGCATGTCGCAGCGCTTCGCGAGCAGTTGGCTCAGTACTACCAGTACGATCGCTTCCTCAGGTGCCAGTCGATGATGGCTATGGTGGCAACCAGTCTGCAGTACCTCGAGGAGCGAGGCGTTGTTTCCGAACGCTGATCACCGCTTAATCGGCTCTTTTTGCAGTTCGAGCAGCTTGAACTGAACCCCATCTCTGACTTCGGGGGGTGGATTCGTCGCAAGTGTCTGCTTATAGTATTGAATAGCCTCTTTCCTCTGCTTGAGTCGCTCGTAGACAGCCGCAAGGTTGAAATAGGTCGACCAGACCTTGGGTCTGATTTCGAGAATCTTGAGATAGATGTCGAGAGCCTCTTGCAAGCGGTTTTGTTCGACGTAGCAGCTCGCTTGGGTCTGGAGGAGAGGAGCATTGTACTTCGGCAGAACAGCACCTCCCTCCTGGATCACGGCGAGCGCCTCTTTGCACTGACCTGCCTTGGAATAAGCACGGATCAGACGGAGCCAAAGATTGGGATCCGTCGCATCGAAAAGAAGTTTACTCCTGTAGACGGGAGGTAGAAGCTGGCTAAGATTTTGTTTTTCAAGGCTCTCGATGACCTTATCGAGAGTGGAACCGCCTAAGATGGAGGCAACACGCATTTTTTGTGCGTAGTAGTCGGTTCCCGCATCCAACTTTTCCACCGCGTCTATCCAGGCGAGAAAGAGATAATACTCGATAGCTTGAGGATAAGCATTCAGCAGCGAAATGACGGCGAAGAAATTCGACTCGAACTGACCTTGGGGCAAAGTTGCTTCGAGGTTCAAAAAGGTCTTGAAGGTTCCCTCCTCCAAACTGAATTTTTGGATCTTGAGGACTTTATTGTCGAGACGTGCGGCCATCATCCCAAGTTCCTGGCAAGCAAGATCGAAGCGAAAAAATTTGAGACAGCGGTTGGCCTGCTCGAGCGCCAAGGCCGAGCTTTTGCGTAAAGGATAGGTAAAACGAACCGGTAATTAAAAAACATTCTAACAATAGATCTTACAGCCTCATCAGGATACATCTCCAAGCTTGAGGAATCGTTATAATAATAGCCAATAGGAGGTCTGCAACGTAGTTCACCACGCTTCGCCTTATTGATTTTTGCTCCTTGCAAACGCAAGTTCATTCCATGCAATTCCGTGTGACTCCATGTCCCTTTAAAGCCCAGTAAAACTCGATTATTAAAATCGTTTGGGTCATAAACTCCGTCATGATCGATGATCAGTGTATCGGTTAAAGCACATAGATCTACCAAACGATGCCAATCAGCTTGTGACCTCGAAAACCTCGACGCTTCCAACGCAAAAACTGCACCCGCTTCGCCCATACCGACTGTCGATATCAATCTTTGGAAGTCTGAGCGCGACTCGATGCTTGTTCCACTCTTCCCTAAATCGGCATCCAGGATTGTGATTCTGCTGTTATCCCAGCCCATACCTATAGCGCGATCCTTTAGGTCGTATTGTCTTTTAGTGCTCTCTGCGTTGTGCTCGAGCTGCCCCAGGCTTGACTGTCGAAGATATATAATGGCTTTTCTCTCCAGATGATGCTTCCGTATTTTTGTATTCATTAGCGACCTCGTCTTCGATGAGTCTGCGAATGATCTTGGCCAAAATCACGACTATCTTTTCGACGTTCTTTGGCTCCAGAATTGGAGTTCTGCGTCCGCTTTGATCGTCCTTGTACCGTCTCATCAGCACATCCTGGCTGAAGGTTTTCTGCCAAGTTTGATGCCGCGTGATTAGAACATAATGAACCAATCAATTCTTTCAGTTTTATTAGCCCATCAACCGTAAAAATACCCAATATTGCTTTATTAGAATCGTAAGGAGGCTGCACCAAATCTGTTGACCAAGCAGGCACAAGTATTGCCCATCGTCCTTTCGGAGCAATGAGAACATGGCGTTCGCCAAGTCTTGTAAAACTTGTTGCCTCTTTAATTGTGAGCCCAAATAGCGGGTGAATAGGGTTCGTTATGACGATGTTTCCATCAACTCTGCGGGAAATTTTAGCAGTTCGAGTGTGCCGTGCCATCAGCCTAAAGCTCCCAGAGTCTATACTCAATATCACCCGCTGCATTTCTTATGAGCCTCTCCTCGGCAATCGGTGGCCTCGCCATATAATTTATCAACTGACTGAGGCCCTGCCGATCCTCACGATTGATTTGACGCGCGGCGTGCAGACTAAATCCGGATCGAGCGACACACTGCGGGCCTTTGAACTCCATGAGCTCGCCTTGCTTTGGAAAACCGATTCGTCTGACCCGCTGACCCCGACGCTCACCAAAAGCTATGGTTTGCCCCACCGACGCGCGGCTGGCCGCTTCGACACTGAGTAACTCATCTTCAATTCCCATCGAAGCATCCTCCTCCAGGAGCCCCCGTTTGCCGAGACAAAGTTCCACAGCTTCGATGATCGATGCGAGCAGTTCGCCTATCGCCTCGCTGCTTGGCCACTCAAAGCAGGCCTCCTCAGCACCACTCATCGTTCGCGACCTGCATTTTGACTACAGCTCGCGAAGGCGGAGCAGCAGGCATGCCTGTATGCTTGAGATAACGCGCGATCTGGATGGGATCCAATACCGCGGCAATGATTTCCAGATCAGCACCGCAAGGGGGACATCGTGAAACATCGATGGCGAAGACCCGTTTTTAAGAGCCTCGCCCAACTGCCAGATAGGGCTTTGTTTTTTGCGGATTTTTCAGTGCCCTCTGGCCGCAGTGAGACCTTACGTTTACGCTTGCCCGGGACCAGGGGACGGTCTACGGATGGAGTATTACGGTCTGACTTGATAAAGTGTTCCAATGTGTCCCCTAGTCGTGTCAGTATAGGTCTTTAACTAGGTGCCTTTCTTAGAAGGATTCGAACTTGAAATTTGGATACACAATCATTTACGTGCCGGATGTGCGTACATCTCTCGAGTTTTTTAAAGATGCATTTGGAATTCAGACCCGCTTTATTCACGAGTCAGGCGACTATGGTGAACTTGATACAGGAATGACCACTCTGGCATTTGCTTCACACGCACTCGGTCTTCAAAATCTTCCTGTTGGTTACGTAGCTGCGAGTGATTCACCAAAGCCACTCGGTATCGAAATTGCGCTGATCACCGAAAACGTGAAGGAATCGCATGCAAAGGCCTTGAAAGCGGGTGCCAAAGCCATCAAAGATCCTGAGGTAAAGCCTTGGGGTCAAACTGTTTCTTACCTTCAGTGCCAAGATGGAACACTCGTCGAACTTTGCTCCCCCATGGGCCAATGAGTGATGGAACACTCCAATTTTGGAACTATGAACTGCGGATTTGATAAGCGAAAAGATGGGGGGATCGGGCTCTGTTGCATCCACCAAGTGACATGACATCATACGGTAAACCACTTAGGGAAATGGCTCATGCTCTTTGATACCAAAGGACACTGCTTTGAGCGCGACATTATAATGCTCAACGGCCGCTGGTACCTAAGTTACAAGCCAGTTTCTTGCTCAGAGCTGGTAAACGCAACAGAACGTTATATGCAAGCAGGTTCGACTGACAGGCGCTCTTCGACTGAGTGAGACTCTGGGCGCCATTCCTAGGGCTTGACGACTTGCACCTTGACCTTGGAACAGCTCTTAGCAAACCCGAGGTAAGCGCAACACCAACCGGCGTCTTTACTTTGCCGCCTGATAGGGCTTCAATGAGAAGTGCGCTTGAGCCTGATAAGGGAGGAGCTTTTCAAAGTCTTCTGCCGAATCGGCTTTAGGCAGCTCTTTGAAAATCAGGGTCAGATAATCATGCGGGTCAATTCCGTTCAACTTAGCTGTTTCGACGAGGCTATAAAGAGCAGCACTCGCCTGGGCTCCGCCAACACTTTGCGAAAAGAGCCATGAGTTTCTTCCGACGACGAACGGACGGAGGGAGGCTTCGATAAAGTTGTTGTCGACTGGGACCAAGGGATTATCGAGGAAGACGAGCATTTTTTGCCACTGACCGAGCGCATAGGCTATGGCCTTCCCAGTAGGGGAACTGGGCAATACCTTGGGCTCTAGGGCATCGAGCCAAGCTTTCCAAGATTCCATAATCGGTTTGGATTTTTTCTGCCTTATCGACAGGATTTGATCAGGCGGCTGTCCTTTAAGCTCCGACTCGATGGCGTAAATTCTTTTGATAAAGGCGAGAGCTTGACTCGACAGCAGAACAGTCTCTGTTTTAGCTTCCTTTTTGGCGGCCTTTTCAGCCTGCCAGAATTTCCTTCTTATATGGGCTAAGCAGGCTGCCAGCTGGCAACTCAAGGCTTTGCCGAGCGACTCATAGACCTTGTAGCCATCAGCGACGAGAGTACCTTTGAACTCTGGTATAACCCTGAGGGCAGCGGTCTTGCTGCGATGAGGCTCGTATTGAAACAGGACAATCGGCTGCAGGCCAGATCGTCCGATGACCCACATATAGCTCTTACTTGTGGGAGCCTTGCCGCCTTCATCCAGAACCTGGACTTCAGTTTCGTCGGCATGTAGGAGCGCAGATGCTAAGAGATCATCCTGCATGAGATTGATGAGAGGTGTAACGAGTGAACCCAGCGCGGACCATCCAGCGAGCCATAGTGCTTCGATTGAGTTCGATATTGAGTCGATCGAAGATCCGCTCTTGCCTATAGAGCGGAAGGCCATCGACAAACTTGGCTGTAGCAATATAGGCGAGCAAACTCGGCGAGGCGAAGCTCTTGGGGATTGGGTCAGGTTCTCTTTGGGATTGGACGAATGAACTATCGCAGCAAGGGCAATTATAGGTAAAGGTAACTATCTCCTTGACCTCGACCTTTGCTGGGATGAGCTCTAGTTTTTCAGCGACTTCTTCGCCGATTTTTTCTAATGGGACTTGATGATGAGGGCAAATCTTCTGATCCTCGGGAAGATCGACTTCGACCCTTACCCGTGGCAGATAATCTGGAAGAGGCTTTCTACCTCCACGCTTTTTCTCTGATTTCGGCTTACTGCTGTCCGAATCTTCATTTTGCCCTTTGCTATCGACCTCAGGATTCTTTTCGACTTGATCTGCTTCGAACTCGATTTCATCAAAGAGGCATGGCATACCCGAGTAGTCAATGGAACGCTCGCGACCCTTCGTCCACAGCATGGTTTGAACTCTTGCTAACTCGGATGTGAGCTTCGCAATGATCTCGAGGAGCTCGTCACTTGACAGCTTCTCATACTTCTTTTTGATTTCTTCGAATACTTCCATCACGAGCTAATATCCCGAAAAACCAAGCCTTAAACTCGTTGAGGAATGTACTCGAAAATTCTTAGTGTGTCTCCTCAAAAGTAAGGGGTTTATGAACATTTATCTTCGTCAAATCCGCACCCTGAAGGAGCCAGCGGAGATCCTTTGGGCCGATAGACACTTTGCAGTCATCACTCACTGTTGGCCAGATAAACTTATCTTTTTCCAAGACCTTGCTCCACAGGGCAAAGCCCGTCATATCCCAGTAGAGCAGACGGATCGATGTTTTGCTCCGATTGGTAAACACGAAAAGACACTTGCCGTCAAAAGGCTGTAGACCAAGGCTCTCCTTGACAATAACGAGCAGTCCATTTGCTTGCTTTCTGAAGTCGACAGGATCCTTGGCAAGATAGATTTTCGCAAAGGCACTGATGTCCTTCATAGCGGAATCTCCAGGATCGTGCCATAGCTGGTGATAATGCGGAGGCATCTCATATGAAGAGGATCTTTGCGATCCGCAGGCGAGGCCTCAATTTCAAGAAAGTTTACCGGTGTGACCTTAGCAGTCGATCCTGACTGTTTCTCGAAGGTCCTGATCCATTTATAAAAACTATCCTTTGATAGGCCTCTTTCTCTGCAAAAAGCTGCTTTCGACAAACCACTTTTTTTCCAATCTTGAATGAGATGGGCCCAGTTATTTGATGCGCGGCGTGGCATGTAATCCTCCCTGAAGTTAAACACCTTTCAGGGCGAAGTTAGCAAGCACATGCTCTGAATTAAACCCGCCTCATTTTGTTGCGCTTACGTTCTTTCAAGTGAAAGTTTGTCGATTTTGTCGATCAAAAGTGACTACAAGCCATTAAAATAATTCAGCATCAGTTGTTTATCGGTGCTGCTGAGGGAACGGTTTTTAGGCATGGTTCCCAGATTCAGTTCATTCTTGATTTGAGTCTTATTCGCAGCAACCAGGGCAGCATTGCCGTTGAAGGCTCATGAAACGGTGGCACACGTCCGCCGCCTATTCTTCGTTGAGCATATGATAATCAATGGGATCGCTGAAGAACTTCATATCCACCGTGATACGGTCAGTCGGGCTTTAGCCATCGGCTTAGCTTTCGCCTTTAGTGTGTATATGGACACGCGCCGATTCTGGAAAGACTGGAAGAATGCCGAGGCAAGCGCAGAGCGGTTGGCGAGCTTCTTCGTAAAGAAGGACTCTATTCAGCTCAAGTTGCCAAGTGGCGGGAAGAGACTGAAGAGGCCCTGTCTGGTGCTCTACAAAAGAAACGTGGACCCAAACCGAACATGGAAGCTAAAGCGGAAAGGGATAAGGCCTGACGGGCTCACGGTAATAGCCGCAGCGCTAGAGCACCAGCCAAATATTACGATTGTTGCGACGTCCAATGACGGGTCTGTTGCGTTTGCAAACTCTGAGCGTGAAATTACCTGGATTAGAAGGATAATGGTTCCGAAGAGCTGAAATAAGGTGCAATCCTGGTGGTCTTGTGCGAATAGATTTCTGCGAAAAAAAATGTTCGAAAAGGCACACCAAGAATGCAGCTCAAGGTTATCA
>Ga0315902_10002030_pt1 | contig 32108 bp, 32 predicted proteins | sample LakEriMetagenome_9_FD_203523 | JGI IMG/M metagenome (GOLD analysis project Ga0315902, IMG submission 203523) | Freshwater fungal communities from buoy surface, Lake Erie, Ohio, United States - Buoy 12 MA117 | ecosystem: Environmental > Aquatic > Freshwater > Lake > Lake biofilm | place: USA... | reverse complement strand
GGAGATTTACGAATGGCATTAGCAGCTTTGTGTGCCGATGATGAATGGGGAAGAAGCTGGGCAGAAATAATGCAGTACCGATTCACAAGCGAAGGTCCAACTAATAACCACGCTGTGGGGAATTTATTGTTGACTGCACTGTGGGATCGCAATCAAGATCTAGTAAATGGTCTTGATCGCATTGGTGATTTGCTAAAAGTTGTGGGTCGGGTTTTACCTATGGCACTTGAACCATTGGATATAGAAGGAAAATTTGAGAATAATGGCCAAGCTACTGTTGTTAGAGGTCAGGTTCAAGTTGCAGTGGCAACCGGAAAGGTTAAAGAGCTTCGACTAATTCCAAGTAATCCAAAGGTAACGCCAGAGGCGATCGCAGCAATTGCTGATGCCGACTGGATAACATTTGGTCCAGGCTCGTGGCTATCCAGTGTGATGCCGCATTTTTTATTCAAAGAACAAGCAGATGCCTTTAAGAATAGTACAGCAAAGAAAATTATGATTTTCAATTTACCTGACAAATCTACATCCGATGAGTTCTCAGGTATTTCTCTCGAAGAGCATTTGCAGTTGGTCCTTGATCATGTGCCAGATCTAAGATTTGATATCGCGTTGATTGATAAAGTGTTTGAAGGTAAAGAACCTGGATTCACTCAGTTGGTAGAGAAATGTGGTGGCAGAGTTCTTGTTCTTGACCTAGCAGATAATGTTGTTAATTTCCACCATGATAAGAATAAATTAATTTCTGCTTTCACCCACATTTTTAGCTAATACCTGCTTAGATATCCCATAGACGATAGGAGGAACATTTATGGCAATGACAGAAGCGGTTAAAGATGAATTGGGCAGGTTGTCCATTTCAAAGCCTTGTTGTCGTAAAGCTGAAGTTTCTTCAATACTCCGTTTTGCCGGTGGATTACATATCGCAGCAGGTAAAATAATCATCGAAGTGGAATTGGACGCGGCCCAAAGCGCCCGCAGATTACGCAAAGATATAGCTGAAATCTTTGGGCATGAGAGTGAGTTATCAGTTGTCTCTTCAAGTGGAATTCGTAAAGGAAGTAGATACATAGTCCGAGTTTTAGTAGATGGTGATGCATTAGCCCGGCAAACTGGATTAGTTGATGCTAATAACAGGCCAATTAGAGGATTACCGCCTCAGGTTGTATCGGCAGCTATTTGTGATTCAGAGGCTGCTTGGCGAGGTGCATTCTTAGCACATGGTTCCTTGACTGAACCAGGCCGCTCATCCGCACTTGAAATTACCTGTCCAGGACCTGAAGCTGCTTTAGCGTTAGTTGGCGCAGCAAGAAGATTGGGAATTACTGCAAAGGCCCGCGAGGTTAGAAGTGTCGACCGAGTTGTTATTAGAGATGGAGATGCAATCGGAGCTTTGTTAACTAGGTTGGGTGCGCATGAAACTGTGTTGGCATGGGAAGAGCGAAGAATGCGCCGTGAAGTACGCGCAACTGCAAATAGATTGGCTAATTTTGATGATGCGAATTTACGGCGTTCTGCACGCGCTGCCGTAGCAGCATCAGCAAGAGTCCAACGTGCGATGGAAATATTGGGATCGGAAATTCCTTCACATTTGAAAGAAGCTGGTGAATTGCGAGTTAATCACGGTCAGGCCAGTTTGGAAGAATTAGGATCCTTAGCTACACCGCCCATGACAAAGGATGCGATTGCAGGCAGGATACGAAGGCTTTTAGCGATGGCGGATAAGAGAGCCAGGGAATTAGGAGTACCCGATACTGAGGCTAGCATCAGCCCAGATCTATTGAATTAAACAAGATTTAAGAAATGGTAAGATAATTTCCTCTCACAGTGTTGTGATTTTTTAAATATAAATTTATCAAGCGAGGATGTCATGATTAAAGTTGGAGTTAATGGGTTTGGAAGAATTGGCCGGAATTTTTTAAGGGCTGCACTGGAGTCCAACGCAGATTTTGAGATTGTCGCTATCAATGACTTGACTGACAATGCAACACTTGCACACCTGCTTAAATACGATTCAATTTTAGGTCGCCTGGGAATGCCAGTTAGCCACACTGATACGACTATTACAGTTGGATCTAAAACCATTCAAGTAAGTGCTGAACGTGATCCTGCAAATATTCCCTGGGGTAAGTACGGTGTTGATGTCGTAGTTGAATCAACAGGTATCTTTACGAAGGCAGCTGATGCAAATAAACATATTACTGCTGGTGCAAAAAAAGTTATTATCTCCGCACCTGCTACTGATGAAGATATTACGATTGTTATGGGCGTTAATCATGAGAAATATGATTCTGCAAAGCATCAAATTATCTCAAACGCATCATGTACAACTAACTGTTTGGCGCCAATGGCCAAAGTACTCAATGATGAATTTGGAATTGTCCGCGGTTTAATGACCACAATTCATGCCTACACAAATGACCAAGTAATTTTGGATTTCCCACATAAAGACCTACGTCGTTCTCGCGCGGCAGCCTTATCAATTATTCCGACATCCACTGGAGCTGCAAAAGCTATTTCATTGGTATTACCTGAGTTAAAGGGAAAATTAGATGGCTATGCATTACGTGTACCAGTACCAACTGGATCAGCCACTGATTTAACCGTTGAGCTTGCGAAGGAATGCACAGTTGAGCAAATCAACGCAACATTGAAAAAAGCTAGCGAGGGTTCATTAAAGGGCTTTTTAACCTATACCGAAGATCCAATTGTTTCAGCCGACATTGTTACTGATCCAAGTTCATGCATTGTTGATGCTGGACTAACTAAAGTGATTGGAACTACCGTAAAAGTTGTTGGCTGGTACGACAATGAGTGGGGTTACTCAAACAGATTAGTAGATCTAATCAAATATATCGGTAAAACTCTATAGATTAGATGAGTATTAAACACCTCTCTGAAATCATTCCGCAAAATAAAAAAGTTATACTGCGTTGTGATTTAAATGTACCGGTTAAAAATGGTGTAATCGGTGATGATGGACGAATTGTTGCCTCACTTAGCACCATACAGCAACTTCTAGATAACAACTGCTCAATTGTTGTTATCGCCCACCTAGGACGGCCAAAAGGTCAAATAAATCCTGATCTATCACTGCAACCAATAGCAAAAAGACTGGGTGAACTTCTAAATCGTGAGGTTAAATTCTCCACGGAAATACTAGGAATAAAAAATGTTGCACAAAGCTTGGCTCCGGGTGAAATTCTTATGTTGGAAAATATTCGTTTCTTAGAAAATGAAACTAGCAAGGATGAGGCGTTACGAAATGAACTTGCCACGGAACTTTCAGAGTATGGTGATTTCTACGTTGGGGATGGATTTGGCGCTGTTCACCGTAAGCATGCCTCAGTTTATGAACTTGCAAGACTGTTGCCACACTGTGCAGGTAACCTAATTTCCAATGAAGTTAAGGTTCTAGAGAAATTAAGTTCAAATCCTGATAGACCATATGGTGTGGTATTAGGTGGAGCAAAAGTGTCAGACAAAATAGGTGTTATTTCAAATCTGCTAGATAAAGTTGATGTGCTCATTGTTGGTGGAGGTATGGTGTTTACCTTTCTTGCGGCAAACGGCATGCAGATTGGTAAATCTCTCGTTGAAACGGATTTGGTTCCTACAGTGAAAGATTTATTGCTTCGTGCTAATTCTTTGGGCGTAAAGATCTTATTGCCTAGTGACATAGTTGTTGCCAAGGAGTTTGCAGAAAATTCACAGCCATTAGTGGTTGCAGCTGATCAAATCCCCATGGATCAAATGGGACTTGATATCGGACCAGATAGTGCAAATGCTTTTGCGGATGAGATTAAGAAATGTAAAACTGTGTTTTGGAATGGACCGATGGGGGTTTTTGAGTTCGCGAATTTTTCCAATGGTACAAAGGTTGTTGCACAGGCTTTGACTGAGGTTAACGGTTTGGCAGTGGTCGGCGGGGGAGATTCGGCAGCGGCTGTTCGTAAACTAGGATTCGAGGATAATCAATTCGGATATATCTCAACTGGTGGCGGTGCATCTCTTGAGTATCTTGAAGGGAAAGAACTCCCAGGATTGAATGCTTTAGGTTAAGGATGATCAGATGCGTAAACCATTAATTGCCGGTAATTGGAAGATGAATTTAAACCATCTGGAAGCCATCGCTATCACACAAAAATTAGCTTATTCATTAGAAGACAGAGATTATGATGCGGTAGAGATTGTTGTTATCCCTCCTTTTACTGATATTCGTTCTGTTCAAACTTTGGTAGATGGCGATCGCTTAAGATTGGTTTATGGCGCACAAGATTTATCAGCTTCAGAATCTGGTGCGCATACAGGTGATATATCTGCTGGCATGCTTGCAAAGTTGGGTTGCACATATGTTCTGGTTGGACACAGTGAAAGACGCACAAATCATCAAGAAGATGATCAGTTGGTGAATAGAAAGATTAAAGCAGCATTAGCTCATGAGTTAAGACCTATTCTGTGTGTGGGGGAAGATTTATCAGTCCGCGAAGCAGGAACACACATCGAACACGTGTTAACTCAATTAAGAGATTCATTAAAGGGTTTTCATAAACCAGATCTTAAAAAGATGGTTATAGCCTATGAACCAGTTTGGGCCATTGGAACTGGTAAAACTGCAACCCCAGAAGATGCTCAAGAGGTTTGCGGGGCTATAAGAAATGAGTTGCGCAAAATTGGAAGTGATGAAATCGCTGATAACTTTCGAATTCTTTATGGTGGATCGGTTAAATCAATAAATACTCTAGATATTATGAAGGAGCCTGATATTGATGGTGCGTTGGTGGGCGGCGCATCACTAGATCCTGAAGAATTTGCTCGGATATCTAAGTTTCATCGAGTTTTGAACAAGGTTTGAAGGTCAAATTACTGAATTTTGATTGCGGGATAGTATCCTAGGGCGGTAGAACAACTGCCCAGACTATAAGTAAAGGCGAATAAATGACTTTAGCGTTATCCATTATTTTGGTTCTTACTAGTATCTTGATGATTATTTTGGTTTTGCTTCATAAGGGTAAAGGATCTGGATTGTCTGACCTTTTTGGTGGCGGCATTTCATCTACTTACGGAGGCAGCTCTGTTGTAGAGAAAAACTTAGATCGAATCACGATCGTTGTTGGTGGTATTTGGTTTGCAGCTGTAATTGCTCTGAGTTTGTTGCTTAAGTAGTAATTTAAGTAGAGGAGAGATCATGGCCGGTGGAAGTGCAATACGTGGAAGTCGCGTCGGTGCTGGCCCAATGGGTGAGGCTGAGCGTGGTGAATCCATTGCGCGATTTAGAGTTTCATACTGGTGTGCAAATGGTCATGAAACTAAACCATCTTTTGCCGAAGATGGAACTGTAGAAGTTCCGGCTGAATGGGATTGTCCTCGCTGTGGTTTTCCAGCAGGTCAGGATAAAAATAAACCACCAATGCCAATGAAAAATGAACCTTATAAAACACATTTAGCTTATGTTAAAGAACGTCGTACTGAAGCTGAAGCTACGAAAATACTAGATATCGCCCTGAAGAAAATCCGCGGAGAAGAGTAACTAGTTAAAATCTGTAAGTAGTTTTGCGATTCCAGTTTTAGTGTTTTTAAGATGTATTCGCACTACCGGTAGATTTCGTTCAGCCAGAGCAGCTCCATCGCCTAAAGCTTGTGCCATAATCAATTGCGAGAATTTATAGCCGCTACCTGGAATTTCTAGATCATCAACCATCTCAGCAGTTATTTGAATAAAAGCTCCGTTCATTTGCCCGCCCTTGTGGAGCTGCCCTGTTGAATGCAGAAATCTGGGCCCCCAACCGAATGTTACGGGCTTACCTGTTTTTGAAGATATCAATTGCCGTAAAACTTTAACTTCATCATCGATGCCTTTTCCTAAATAAGCCATGATTGAAAAGTATGCCGGAGTTAAGGTTAAAAAATCTGATAGGTGAGCGATTTTTATATTCGAAAAAATCGAATAATTCTCAGTTTCCAAAATCGGCCCATCGGTTTTGAATTGTTTATCGATCATCAAGGCCAGAATTTTTCCGGTACTTTCCTTCGCCTCAGCAACATTTGGCTGGTTGAAGGGATCAACTTGAAGCAGGTAACACAGCAGCGCAGTGGCCCATTCCCAAAGTATGAAATGTTCTCCCAAGGAAGCTTCGATAATTACATCAAAATCACCAGATGTGAATCCAATCGTAAATTCTCCAATTGCTTCTTGTTTTTTACTCACTACTACTGGCAAACGTCCAACCTGATTTTTGCCCGTTGATTCAGCAACAAGCTGTTCTATCCAATCAGATAAACCGGGGCAGTTTGATTTCTCCTCACAAAGATTAAATATTTGATCTGTTTTAGAAAATAGTAGAGCAGCTAAAACAATTGCAGGGGATTCGGCTTTACTCAATGAATTAGATAATTCCTCCGCATCATCTAGTAAAACAGAGATATCTATTCCCAGAAGTGCAGCCGGAACTAGACCAAAGGCGGAAAGTGCGCTAAATCTTCCTCCAACTTGAGGATCTGCATTGATGACTCGATACCCAGATATTTTAGATGTTTTCTCTAACTCAGTACCAGGATCGGTAATAATCACCAGATGATCCTTGGCTGCCAAACCTTCATTCTCTAGAAGTGAAATAAAAAGTTTGAGATGTGAGATTGTTTCAATAGTGGTTCCAGATTTGGAACCAATTACAATTACCGAATTTTTCAGCGTAGTTGGAACAGAATTAAGTATCTGGCCCGGATAAGTTGAATCGATCACCACTAGATTTTTTTTATAAGTTGATGAGATCACCTCTGGTGCAAGTGATGAGCCTCCCATTCCGCATAAAACCACTTGAGTCAAATTGTTACTTCTTGCCCAAGCAGACAAAGAATCTAATTGTGGCAATAAGTCACGAGAAGCTGTGGGTAGTTTTACCCAATTTAATCGATTGGCAGCCTCGGTATTTGCACCCCAGATTGTTGAATCCAGATCAGACAAACGCTGAGCAATTGGGATTAAACTTGCAATCAATTTAGAATCAACTTGATCCACCAATGGGCCAACAAGCCTCATTGCTCACCAGTTACTATTTTATTCACGGAATTCATCAACTCTATCCAGGATTTTTCAAATTTTTCGACACCATCAAGCTCTAACTCATTGGTAATTTTGTCTAGATCTATTCCAGCAAGTGCTAGCTTTGCCATTATCTGTTTTGCTTTACCAATATTTGGCGTGATGGAATCACCAAAAAAAACTCCGTTTGCTTTAACCGCATTCAATGTATTTTCTGGCATCGTATTCACAATTTGTTTTGCAACAAGTTGCATAACATAACGGGTTGGATCGTACTTTGGATCTTTAACTCCTGTGGAGGCCCACAAGGGACGTTGCGAATTAGAACCTTTGATTTTGAGATTCTTCCATCTATCAGAGAGTTCGAACTTTAAGAAAGCATCATAAGCAAGAATCGCATTAGCTATGGCGACTGCGCCTCGTAATTCCGAATTTTCGTCTAACAAAGCATCTACTGCAGAGTCAATTCGGCTAATGAAGAATGAAGCAACCGAGTGTATTTCGCTAATACTTTTATTTGCTGCGATTCTCATTTCAAGACCATCTGCATAAGCTGCTAGCACTTGCTGGTATCTTTTCACTGAGAATATCAAAGTAACATTAACGCTGATGCCTTCTGCCGCTAGATGAGTTATTGCAGGTAAACCAGCAAGAGTGGCTGGCACCTTTATTAATAGATTTGGTCGATCAATCAAGTTCCATAGTTGTGTACCTTGGTCGATTGTCGCCTTCGTGTCATTTGCAAATCTTGGATCTACTTCAATTGAAACTCTGCCATCTTGATTGTTTGTATCGTAAGCATCTCGAAAGAGGTCACAAGCGTCACGTACATCATCGGTAGTGAGCTTTGTAATAATCTCTTCAATTGAATCCGACTTATGCTGCAATATGTCTGATTTATAAAGTTGTGAAGTGCTGATAGCGGAGTTAAATATGCTCGGATTAGTTGTAACTCCAACTACGTTGAATTCCTTGATTAACTTTTTTAGAGAACCGCTGACTAACCTCTCCCGAGAGAGATCATCTAACCAAATTGCCACACCTGCACTTGATAGATCTTCTAGAACTTTAGCCATTGATTTTAGCAATACTTTCTTTTGCTGCTTTAACGATGTTTTCGACGGTGAAACCAAACTCTTTGAAAAGCAACGGAGCACTAGCGGATGCTCCAAAATGTTCTAATGAAACTGCAACGCCAGCATCTCCTAAGAATCTGTACCAAGGCTGAGCTATTCCCGCTTCAATGCTAACTCGAGCTTTGACAGCATTTGGCAGCACTTGCTCACGATAACTTGCAGGTTGTTCCATAAACCATTCAAGGCAGGGTGCGCTAACAACCCGAGCTTTAATTCCCTTAGAAAGTAATTCTTCTTGGGCAGATAAAGCTAAATAAACCTCTGATCCTGTGGCAATTAAGATAACTTGGCAATTGTTTTGATCTGAATTATCAGGATGTGACAACACATAAGCTCCGTATTTTGATCCAGATGTACTTTCATACTTACTTCGATCAATTACAGGCAAGTTCTGTCGAGACAATGCAAGTCCTGCTGGTTTGCCTCTTTTAATTATCTCAACCCAACAAGCCGAAACTTCATTGGCATCGGCAGGCCTAATCACATCTAACCCTGGGATTGTTCTTAAGGCAGCCAAATGTTCAACTGGTTGATGTGTTGGTCCATCTTCACCAAGCCCAATTGAATCATGTGTCCATACATATGTAACTGGCAGCTGCATCAAAGCTGATAGACGAACAGCACCTCGCATGTAATCGCTGAAAACTAGAAAAGTTCCAGCAAATGGTTTTACTAAACCATGCAACGCCGCACCATTAAGAATTGCACCCATGGCGTGTTCACGAATACCGAAGTGGATGATTCGACCGAAAGGGTTAGCGTTTTTCATGAGGCTTTCCTTAGGTAGAAAAGAGCCTCCACCTTCAATTGTGGTGTTATTGCTTTCAGCTAGATCAGCAGATCCACCCCAAAACTCTGGCAGTGAAGCCGCTATTGCTTGTATTACTTTGCCTGAAGCGGCTCTAGTTGCAATTTCTTTATCACTAGAAAAAATTGGCAAATCATCTTCCCAGTTTTCTGGCAATTTCTTAGTTAGCAATCTATCTAACAATTTAGCTTTATCAGGATTCTTATCTTGCCAGATTTGAAAATTCTTTTCCCATGCTTTAAAAGCATTTGATCCTCGCTCTTTGATTTTTCGCGCATGTGTTATGACTTCACTTGGTGCATAAAATGATTGGGATGGATCTAAACCAAGAGCACTTTTGGTTGCAGCAACCTCTTCTTCACCAAGAGCTGAACCATGTGATTTCGAGGTGCCTTGTGCTTTTGGTGCCGGCCAAGCAATGACAGTTTTTAGTCGGATTAATACTGGTTTAGTTTTTTGCTCAACGGCCCTCATCATTGCTAACTCTAAATTTTGGCGACCCACATCACCATTGGTTAATGCATTAACCTCTAATACTTCCCAACCGTAGGATTTGTAACGTGCTGATACATCTTCGGTAAATGCAACATGGGTATCGCCTTCAATTGAAATTCGATTGTCATCATAAATCATTTTCAAATTTCCAAGCTGTTGTGTTCCAGCTAATGAAGAAGCTTCTGCGCTAACTCCTTCTTGCAGATCACCATCGGAAGCTATTACCCAGATATTGTGATCAAAGATAGATTGATCATTTTCCGGATCTAACAAACCTTTTTCATACCTAGCGGCCATTGCCATTCCAACAGCATTTGCTACGCCTTGACCTAGAGGTCCAGTGGTAGTTTCAACACCAACAGTGTGTCCATATTCAGGGTGTCCAGGAGTTAAGGAATTGAAGGTTCTAAACTGCTTTAAATCCTCTAACTCAACACCATATCCAGACAAAAATAATTGAATATACAAAGTTAATGATGAATGACCACATGAGAGAATAAAGCGATCGCGAGCGATCCAGTTTGGATTTGCTGGGTCATGTTTGAGAATTCTTTGAAACAAGGTGTATGCAACTGGCGCTAAAGACATCGCTGTTCCAGGATGTCCATTGCCAACCTTTTGTACCGCATCCATTGCCAAAGCTCTTGAAATTGCAACTGCTTTATCGTCAATTGGTTGCCACGCCTCTAGTTTCATTGCAGTAATCCTTTCAGTTTAAATCCTGAATTTGCAACCTTGATCAAAGACCAAGCAGTTGACCAAACCAGAGTTGCTCCTAAAAGATGAAGAGCAACCAAAATGACCGGTAAACCTGTGAAGTATTGAACATACCCGACCGCACCTTGAAGTAAGCTGACTATTAAGAAAAGTTTAATTCTGCGATGCAATAGATTTAACTCTGAGCCCCGGGTAATCAACAGAAGCATTGCGCTTAATACAATTAACGCAATGACCAAATCTGCGTGAAGCCAGGAAACAACTCTTGGATCAAATCCAAATCTTTTCGCTCGCTCATCACCTGCATGTGGACCACTGCCTGTGACTATCGTTCCAGCGATTAAAACAAACAAGGTTAACCAGATAAATATTGGAAGTAGCGGTCTGATTAATCCGGTAGCTTCTTGTTTGTCGACCCCTACCATTTCAAAACGAAGAGAGATCGCACCTGCAATTAGGAAAATTGATAATAAAAAATGCCCTGCAACTGGTATTGGATGTAAATCGGTAAGTACTGTAATTCCACCCAATAAACCTTGACCTAAAATCCCTAGTAACTGCAGAAATGCCAACAATCGAATTCTTAATTTCTTAATAGATTTTTTGGAGAATTTTACGGCAATTGCAAGAGCAGCTAAGGCGCAAATTAGGAGAACAAAAGTAAGTAATCGATTTCCAAATTCAATCCAAGCATGAAGCGCACCTTCTGCTTGTCCCGGAACTGGTGTGTAGGAGCCAGGGGTGCACTCTGGCCAAGTCGGACAACCAAGGCCTGATCCGGTAACTCTTACCGCTCCTCCTGTGACGATTAAAGCTGCCTGCAGAAAAACCAGAAGAGCAAAAACCCTGCCACTTAATGATTTTCTCGATACCAGCATGATTTAAGCCTATTGGTTTGAGCAGTCTGGAGGCTTGATTTGCCAGCCAGGTAAGGCGCATTTCACACCGGACATCACCGTCAGGATTGGCGCGAAAGGCTGAATTACGCAACACTTATGTTGTGAAAAAGAATGAGCCGGATAAGACCCGCGACCAGATAGCTAGAACCATTCTAGAAAATGGTCCTGCCACCGCTGTGGTTTTGGCTAGGAAATTATCGATCACACCTGCTGGAATTCGTCGTCATTTGGATTCTTTAATCAGCGAAGGTGTTTTAACGGCCAGAGATCCTTATCAAGCCAATGAGCGCGGCCGTGGCAGACCATCAAAAGTTTTTGTTATGACTGATGCTGGTCGTGAGAAATTTGAACACTCTTACGATGACCTTGCAGTAGCTGCACTTAAATTCATGTCAAGTAAAAATGGTGAACATTTAGTAAATGAGTTTGCAATGAGCAGGGCAGAGGAATTGACTCGCAAAGGCGCGAGCATCAAGAGTTCAAATAAATCAACATTAGAAAAAACTAAACTTTTGGCAAAGCTACTCACAAAAGAGGGTTACTCAGCCACGACAGACAAATTAGGTAATGGGGATGAGATATGTCAGCACCATTGCCCAATCGCACATGTGGCTTCTGAGTTTCCTCAATTGTGTGAGGCTGAAACTAAAGCATTCTCAGAAATACTTGGTACGCACGTGCAACGGTTAGCAACAATTGCCCATGGTGATGGAGTATGCACCACATTTATCCCAACTTCAGTTTCCCAAAAAACGAAAACCAAAGTAAAAGAAGGAGCACGCTAATGACCCAAATCGCGCATCCAGAACTAGATGGTATTGGTAAGTATGAATACGGTTGGTCAGATAAAACTGATGCCGGTTCCAATAGTCGACGTGGTCTGAACGAAGAGGTTGTGCGTGATATTTCTTCTAAGAAGAACGAACCGCAATGGATGCTAGATATGCGTCTTAAGGGTTTGAGTCTTTTTGATAAGAAGCCGATGCCTAGCTGGGGTTCAGATTTAAGCGGTATTTTCTTTGACACAATCAAATACTTTGTACGCTCCACTGAAAAGCAAGCAACATCATGGGAAGATCTTCCAGATGATATTAAGAATACTTATGATCGTCTTGGTATTCCAGAAGCTGAAAAAAAGCGCTTAGTCGCTGGAGTAGCTGCGCAATACGAGTCTGAGGTTGTTTACCACTCGATTCGTGAGGATTTAGAAAAGCAGGGAGTTCTTTTCCTTGATACCGATACTGCTCTTCGCACCCACGGGGATTTGTTTAAGGAGTATTTCGGAACAGTAATTCCAGTAGGCGATAATAAATTTGCCGCTTTAAATACTTCAGTCTGGTCAGGTGGATCATTTATCTATGTGCCAAAGGGCGTGAAGGTTGATATTCCATTGCAGGCATATTTCAGAATCAACACTGAAAATATGGGACAGTTTGAAAGAACTTTGATCATTGCTGACGAAGATTCCTATGTGCATTATGTAGAAGGTTGCACAGCACCTATTTATTCTTCAGACTCACTTCACTCAGCGGTAGTGGAAATTATCGTAAAGAAGAATGCACGCGTTCGATATACAACCATTCAAAATTGGTCCAACAACGTCTATAACTTAGTCACCAAGCGCGCAACTTGTGCTGAAGGTGCAACTATGGAATGGATTGATGGAAATATCGGATCTAAGGTAACTATGAAATATCCAGCCGTTATGTTGATGGGTCCTCACTCAAAGGGTGAAACTCTTTCAATTGCATTTGCTGGTGAAGGTCAACATCAAGATGCCGGAGCAAAGATGGTTCATGCTGCGCCATATACATCCTCAACAATCATTTCGAAATCAGTAGCTCGTGGGGGAGGAAGAACCTCTTATCGTGGTCTGGTTAAAGTTGAGAAGGGTGCTCACCATTCTAAGAGCACAGTGAAATGCGATGCTCTACTAGTCGACACGATCTCTCGCTCTGACACATACCCATATGTGGATGTTCGAGAAGATGATGTTTCAATGGGACACGAAGCAACTGTTTCTAAAGTTAGCGATGACCAATTGTTTTATCTAATGTCTCGTGGTCTTGGAGAAGATGAAGCCATGGCAATGATCGTTCGTGGATTCATCGAACCGATCGCAAAGGAATTGCCAATGGAGTACGCACTTGAGCTCAATCGGTTAATTGAATTACAAATGGAAGGTGCTGTTGGTTAGTGAGTGCACTCAACACTAATTATCTAACACCAACGGGTCGCGAAGAGGCGTGGAGATTTACTCCTCTAAAACGATTAGCGGGATTACATGACAGCAGTACAAATGTTTCTGAAAACATTTCACTGTCTGCCATTTCTAAATTACCTAACGGAGTTGAGTTGGCTGTTGCCAAAGCTACAGATTTCCCCCCTTCCTACACCAGCACAGATGTTGTAACCAATCGCATCCGCGCAGAGGTTAAAAACATATCTGTCTTAACTATCAAAAAAGATATGGAGTTGGATACACCAATTTTCTTATCTCGCAAATGTGGCAATACGCCTGAATTAAGCAGAGTAGTTGTCCAAGCTGGTGAGAACAGTAAAAGTGTTGTGATCATTGAAAACAATGGAACTGGTGAAATAGGCGAAGAGATTGAAGTTAGTTTGGCTTCAGGAGCATCTTTAGATTTAATTAGTTTGCAAGAGTGGGATAGAAGTGCAGTACATATTGGTCAACACCACGCAATAGTTAGCAAAGATGCGCAATTCACCTCATATGTTGTTTCGGTTGGCGGTTCGGTAGTCAGAATAAGCCCAACTGTTGAATTTACCGGTGCCGGTTCATTTGCAGATCTTTATGGTGTTTATTTTGCAACAGATGGTCAACATCTTGAGCATCGTATTCACGTAAACCACAATGTTCCTAATGCTAAGTCTCGCGTTAACTACAAGGGTGCACTTGCAGGGGATCAGGCTCATACTGTGTGGATTGGTGATGTCTACATACACAAAGGTGCTGATGGAACAGATACTTATGAATTGAATCGAAATTTACTTCTGACAGATGGCGCACGAGCTGACTCAGTTCCAAATTTAGAGATTGAAACTGGCGAGATCGTGGGCGCAGGCCATGCAAGCACAACTGGACGATTTGATGATGAGCAACTTTTCTATCTTCAATCTCGCGGTATTCCAGCTGAGATCGCAAGAAGATTAGTTATTCGAGGATTCTTTGCTGAGATTATTAGCAAGTTAAAAAACACCGAAATAGAAGATCGTTTAATGCAGCGAATTGATGATGAGTTATCAAAGGTTGGACAGTAATGACTGAGATTTCATTTGATTCACTTATCGATGGCAAGCCAGTTGCAATTGATGTTGATGGTACTTCGGTGTGCGTGGCAAGAGTTGGCGAGGAAGTATTTGCTATTGCCGATACTTGTTCACATTCAGATGCGTCACTATCGGAGGGTGAGATTACAGGAACTAAAATTGAATGTTGGTTACATGGAGCAGAGTTTGATTTGCGAACTGGCGAAGCATTGACCCCTCCTGCTACTTCCGGGCTAAAAGTATTTAATGTTGAACGTAACGGCAACCAAGTCAAAATCACTAACTAGAAATAGGAGATAACAATGAGCGTATTAGAGATCAAAAATCTGCAGGTTAGTGTGGTAACCGATGCTGGTAATAAGGAAATTTTAAAAGGTGTGGATCTAACTATTAAGTCAGGTGAAACCCATGCCATCATGGGGCCGAATGGTTCAGGCAAATCCACTTTGGCGTACTCAATTGCCGGTCACCCAAAATACATAATTACTGGTGGATCTGTAATGCTAGATGGCGCTGATGTTTTAGAGATGAGTGTTGACGAAAGAGCCAAGGCTGGATTATTTCTAGCTATGCAGTATCCAGTTGAGGTTCCTGGAGTATCAGTATCAAATTTCTTAAGAACTGCAGTTACAGCTATTCGAGGTGAGGCGCCAAAGGTAAGAACTTGGGTAGGTGAAGTTAAAGAAGCAATGGCAGCACTAAATATCGACACCGCATTTTCAGAGCGAAATGTAAATGAAGGTTTCTCAGGAGGCGAAAAAAAGCGTCATGAAATTTTGCAGATGGAGTTGTTGAAGCCAAAGATCGCAATTCTTGATGAAACAGATTCTGGCTTGGATGTTGATGCTCTTCGTATTGTTTCTGAAGGCGTGAACAGAGTTAAACAAAACTCTGATCTTGGAGTTATGTTGATTACTCACTACACCCGAATTCTTCGCTATATCAAACCTGATTTTGTTCACGTCTTTGCTAATGGAAAAATTGTTGAAGAGGGTGGACCGGAATTAGCAGATAAATTGGAAGAGAAAGGCTATGCAGAGTACATAACTGCATAATCTATGAGGCCAGACTTCTCTAAATACAAAAACGATTTCCCAATACTTTCGCGGTCTGTTCGCGGAGGCAATCGGCTAATTTATTTAGATAGCGGTGCTACATCTCAAAAACCAGAATCTGTTATAACCGCAGAGGCGAATTTTTATCGCACTAAGAATGCCGCAGTGCACCGTGGTGCACATTTGTTGGCAGAAGAGGCTTCAGAGGCTTATGAGAATGCAAGATCAAATGTAGCCAAGTTTATTGGTGCAGAACAAGATGAAGTGATTTTTACCAAAAGTGCGACCGAATCGTTAAATTTCTTAGCCACATCTTTTGGAAATCCTAACTCGAAGATTCACATTAAAAATGGTGATGAGATCGTTGTTTCAGAGATGGAACATCATGCGAATCTAATCCCATGGCAACAACTAGCATCAAGGGTTGGAGCCAAACTTAAATGGTTTCCAATGGGTCAAGATGGCCGATTAGATCTATCAGATTTAAATACAATTATTAACCAAAGAACTAAAATTGTAGCAATTACGCACCAATCAAATGTTTTGGGCACAATCCTTCCTGTCAAAGAAGTAGTTGCGGCAGCTAAGAATGTTGGAGCTTATGTTGTCCTAGATGCGTGCCAATCCGTTCCTCATTTTCCAGTAAATGTGAAAGATCTAGGGGTAGATTTTCTTGCGTTCTCAGGACATAAAGTTCTGGGTCCAACTGGCATAGGAGTTCTCTGGGGTAAGTTGGAGTTACTAGATAAATTAGAGCCTGCAATTTTTGGTGGATCAATGGTTGATTCTGTAACAATGGAATCCGCTACTTGGGCTAAAGCTCCAAGGAAGTTTGAAGCGGGTGTGCCAAATATGGCTCAAGCAGTTGGATTATCTGCAGCGATTGATTACCTAAACGCAATTGGTATGTCAGCGGTTGCAGAGCATGAGTATGAGCTGACTAAAAAATTGATAGATGGATTAAAAGGGATCTCTTCTGTGAATGTTATTGGTCCATTAGAGATGCAGGATCGTGGTGGAGTGGTTTCTTTCACTATTGATGGCGTGCATCCACATGATGTAGGACAGGTGCTTGATCAATATGGAATTGCAGTAAGGACAGGTCACCATTGCGCATGGCCACTTATGAAGAAACTTAATTTAGTTGGAACGACCAGGGCATCATTTCATGTTTACAACGATGAGCAGGATGTTATTGACCTTATCAAGGCTGTAAAAAAAGTGAAAGAGTACTTCAAGGTGGGTGCTTAATGGAATTAGATTCACTTTATCAAGAAGTTATTTTAGATCATTATCGAAATCCATTGCACAAAGGTTTGTCTAAAGAAAAAGACATACAGGTGCACCACAACAACCCAAGTTGTGGTGATGAAGTGACTTTGAATTTAATAATGAAAGACGGAGTCGTGAAAGACATTTCCTGGGATGGTGTGGGATGTTCAATCTCGATGGCCAGCACTTCTGTTATGAGCGATCTGTTGATAGGCAAGAATTATGCAGATGCATTAAAAATTGTTGAATCATTTGTTGAATTAATGCAAAGCAAGGGGCAATCCTCTGGAAATGAAGATTTGCTTGAAGACGGCGTGGCTTTTGCTGGAGTATCGAAGTTCCCAGCAAGAATTAAATGTGCCCTTTTAGGTTGGATGGCTTTCAAAGATGCGACAACTCAAGTGATGGCATAGAATTATCATATGAGCCCATCCATAGATGACATTACCGAAGCGATGAAGGATGTAATTGATCCAGAGCTGGGTATTAATGTAATTGACCTTGGTTTGGTTTATGACATGCGTTTAGATGAAAATAACATCGCAACTCTTGATATGACATTAACTTCTGCCGCTTGCCCATTGCAGGATGTGATTGAAGATCAAACTCGACAAGTATTGGCTGACATAACTAGTGATGTAAAAATCAATTGGGTTTGGCTACCACCTTGGGGCCCAAATAAAATTTCAGACGAAGGTAGAGAGCAACTACGCTCGATTGGGTTCACTGTTTAGTATTTTTGCCATCATTGGCTAAGGTGTTCTCGTGTCGATGCATTCAACCTGGATGTCATTTAGATCCTTAACTCAAGATTCCTCAGTTAAAAATCAAAAATTAAAGCCAGGAACATTAAAACGAATAGCTAAGTTTGCTATCCCTTATAAAGTTTCACTTTCCTTATTTTTAGTCACTGTTGTTATTGATGCTTTTTTGATCGTGGCGACACCGTTATTGCTCAGAAAACTAATTGATGACGGAGTTATTCCGAAGGATTCAGCACTTGTAACTAAATTGGCTTTAGCAGTAGGAATAATCGCGATACTGGATGCACTCTTTAGCATGATCGGTAGATGGTTTTCAGCTCGAATCGGTGAAGGATTGATTTATGATCTTCGCAGATTGATTTTTGAACATGTACAGAAGCAATCAATTGCATTTTTCACTCGCACTCAAACCGGCGCCCTTATTTCTAGATTGAACTCTGATGTCATAGGTGCGCAGCAAGCCTTTACCTCAACTCTTTCTGGAGTGATAAGTAATCTGCTTAGTTTGATTCTTGTAGCTGCCACCATGCTCACACTCTCTTGGCAGATAACTTTGATTTCTTTGACTCTATTGCCAGTTTTTTTGATTCCGACCAAATGGGTGGGCCGTAAATTGCAGGGATATACACGAGAATCTTTTGATATAAATGCTTCAATGTCATCTACGATGACAGAGAGATTTAATGTTTCAGGAGCTTTATTAGTTTCCTTATATGGCAATTCTCGAAAGGAAAAAGAGGAGTTCTCTGCGAAAGCCCGAAAGGTTGCTGATATAGGGATATCAATTGCAATGCTTAACCGAGTTTTCTTCATAGCTCTAACTTCAATAGCTGCCGTCGCAACTGCAGTTGCTTATGGATTTGGTGGACACCTTGCAATAAATGGTGAAATAACTGTCGGTACTTTACTTGCGATTACAGCCTTGTTAGCTCGATTGTATGGACCGCTGACCGCACTATCTAATGTTCGGGTAGATGTAATGAGCGCTTTAGTTTCTTTTGAGAGAGTTTTTGAGGTTTTAGATCTTCAACCAATGGTGGTCGATCAAGCAGGTGCGATAGAACTTGCAACTGGTAAACCCAGCGTTGCATTTGAGAATGTATCTTTCACCTATCCCAAAGCAGATCAAATCTCACTTGCCTCTCTTGAGATGGTTGCAAAACCAGAGGTTGCAATCTCAGGACCTACTTTGCAAAACATTTCATTCGAAGCTAATTCTGGAACTTTAACTGGCATCGTTGGACCATCGGGTGCGGGTAAAAGCACAATCAGTAGCCTTATTCCTAGACTTTACGATGTGACGCAAGGCAGTATCAAAATTGATGGAAAGGATATTCGTCAGTACAGCATTAAATCATTACGCGGCAGAATTGGTGTTGTCACGCAAGATTCGCATATGTTTCACGATTCAATACTGAATAATCTTCTTTATGCCAATCCAGAGGCTTCGTTGACCGAGATTGAATCTGCTTGTGAATCGGCGCGAATCTGGAGTTTTATAAAATCGTTACCAAATGGTTTAGATACTGTGGTGGGGGAGCGAGGTCATCGATTATCAGGTGGTGAGAAACAAAGGTTGGCGATCGCTCGGCTTTTGCTTAAACAACCGAGTTTGGTGATACTTGATGAAGCAACTGCACATTTAGATTCAGAAAATGAGGCTTTAGTTCAAGCTGCACTAAAAGAAGCTTTAACTGGTAGGACAAGTATTGTGATTGCCCATAGATTGTCCACGATTATTCATGCTGATCAGATTCTAGTCATTGATAAAGGCGAAATTATTGAACGGGGAACCCATGAAGAGTTAGTTGCTAGGGGTGGAATGTATTTTGATCTATATGAACGGCAGAATCTTCAATCTGATTTAATTTAATCGTTTTCTTTTTGGTGTAAAAACAGCATCCTTTTTAATTGTTTCTCGTCCTGCATTTGCCGCAATTACTGCGATGTATGGAAGCGTCACAGCTCCAGTTAGTGCAATCCATCGATATGGACTTGGCAGTACAACCGTTAATATAAAACAGGCGGTTCTGATCATCATTGAGATGAAATATCTTCTTTGTCTGGCAGATTGGTCCAGGCTTAAACTGGACTGGGCAGTTGTAATTGACTGAGTAATTACTTTGCTCTTCTTCATGGGCTAATGCTACTTGTATAGATTAATAACCACCAGTAAAACAATGAGGTGGCCCACGATGTGTGAGCCACCTCATTAGTTATTACTATTTAGTTTGAAGTGCCCCTAGCTTTGGCAATTCTGCTCAGAATTTGATACCCAAACACTGCCATAACAGTTGCATTAATGATTCCACTAAATGTGTAATCACCACTTGCCCATGCAATATCTGAAATTCCAATGATCAGTGATGATGCAGCAATATATAGATTTACAGGATTAGCAAATGACACTTTTCCATCTATCCAAATTCTTGCACCCAATACGCCGATCATTCCAAATAAAGCCACTGTTACTCCGCCTTTTACTCCAGCTGGAGTAGCAGAAAGAACAGCTCCAAATTTCGGAGATAGAGCAAGAACGATTGCGCCAACACCGGCAAAAATATAAGCAAGAGTTGAATAAACTCGGCTCGCTGCCATTACACCAATATTTTCAGCATAAGTTGTCGTGCCTGAACCGCCGCCTAAACCAGCAAGTGTTGTTGCTGCTCCATCTGCGATCAATGCATTACCAATCTGATCATCAAGATTTTTACCAGTCATAGCTGCAACAGCTTTAACGTGTCCAACATTTTCGGCTATCAATACCAGTACTACTGGTAAGAACAAGAGCATTGCACTGCTGTCAAAAGTAGGTGATGTAAATGATGGCATCGCTACCCATTTAGCGGCTTCAACTCCTGCGAAGTCAACATCGCCCATTAAAGCTGCAATTACATAGCCAATTACTAATCCTGCAAAAATGCTTATTCTTCCTAAAAATCCTCGGAAGAAGGCAGAGATTAATCCAATGGAAAGCAATGTAATCAATCCCAGACGTTGATCGGCATTGAAATCATTTTTTGCTGCACCAGCCAAATTAAGTCCGATAACCATCACTATTGTTCCGGTTACTACTGGAGGTAAAAGCATGTCGATCCAAGCTGAACCAGCAGCTTTGGCTATGAAACCAACGACCGCTAATAAAACTCCGGCGGCAACAATTCCACCAAGGGCAGCAGGAATTCCACCTGTAGTTTTAGCAGCAGCAACTGGTGCTAAAAATGCAAATGAAGATCCCAAATAACTTGGTAGTTTATTTTGGGTGATAATAATGAAGAGAATTGTTCCAATACCTGAAAAGAACAGTGTTGTGGTTGGTGAAAAACCAGTAATGATTGGTACTAGGAAGGTTGCGCCAAACATTGCGGCAATATGTTGAATTCCCATTCCAAATGTTCGTGGCCAAGACAATCTTTCATCAATTGACACAACCTCACCTGGTTGAATCTGTTTTCCATTTCCATGAAGCTTCCAACTAAGCATCGATGCTCCTAATCTGTTACACCAAACTCAGGGTTGAGTTGGGTGGGGTACAGGCCCAAAGGGGGTGGGTGTTAAATAAAAAGAATAGATTGAAGGCTGAGAAATATCTGTAGGTAGTAGTTGATTTTGGGGTTATTTTCGGTTTAACCCCTGGGCTACGCTCAATTTCCTCACCGCTCTATGCTCAGGTAGGATTACCTCATCAAGTGGATGCATTCGCTCCCACCTACTTCGCCTCGGCGAACTGGTTGCTTCTTTAGAAGCGCGGCTGTTTTTCGCTTGTGCAATGCCTTAACAATCTAGCGAAACAGCAAGGAGCAGTTATCAGCACAGAACCACGAATCAATGATCGAATTCGCGTTCCTGAAGTTCGGTTGATTGGCTATGACGGTGAACAGTTAGGCGTAACAGCAATAGACAAAGCGCTGAAACTTTCAGAAGAGATCGGTTTAGATCTCGTTGAAATCTCACCAGATGCAAATCCACCGGTCTGCAAAATTATGGATTTCGGCAAATATAAATACGAAATCGCACAAAAAGCCAGGGAAGCAAGACAAAATCAAACTCACATTGTTGTGAAGGAGATGCGACTTCGACCAAATATCGAACCACATGATTACGAAACAAAGCGCAATCATATTGAGCGATTTTTGACTGGTGGCGACAAAGTGAAGGTAACTATTCAGTTTCGTGGTCGAGAGCAATCTCGTCCGGAGATTGGTTATCGATTATTGCAAAAGCTTGCAGAAGAGTTGATCGAAGTTTCTATAGTTGAGTTTGCGCCAAAGCAAGAGGGTCGCAATATGACTATGGTGCTTGGACCAGCTAAGAAGCCAGGTTCAGCCAAGAAGGCAGCGCCTAAAGCAGCGGTGGAGCAAAAATAATATTTCGTAGTAATTCAACAGGAGGTAAGTAAATGCCAAAGATGAAAACCCACAGTGGGGCGAAGAAACGTTTTCGCGTCACAGGTTCTGGAAAGATCATGCACGAGCGTGCTGGTAAACGCCACTTGCTTGAACGCAAGTCATCAAGATTAACCCGTCGCCTATCTGGTGATGTGGCAGCTAAAGCGCCTAACGCCTTTGCGGCAAAGCGCATGCTCGGTTTGAAGTAAGGGGAGAGAACAATGGCTAGAGTAAAACGTGGTGTGCATGCGGCGAAAAAGCGTCGTACAACTTTAGAGCGAGCTGCTGGTTATCGCGGTCAACGCTCACGTCTGTTCTCCAAAGCTAAGGAGCAGGTAACTCACTCACTTGTTTATGCTTTCAATGATCGTAAGGATAAAAAAGGTGACTTTCGTCGTCTTTGGATCCAACGTATCAATGCAGCAGCTCGTGCAAATGGCATGACTTACAACCGTCTAATTCAAGGGTTGAAGGCTGCCGGAATTGAAGTAGACCGACGAGTACTGTCTGAGTTGGCTACCAATGATCCTGCGGCTTTCGCAAAATTAGTTGAGATTGCACGCAAGAATGTTGTAACAGCTTAAACATCTTCTAACCAATAAATTAGAGATGGAAAATATTTCGAGCCTTAATTCGCCTCATATCGAGCGAGTTAAGGCTCTTATTGGTCCTAGGGGAAAGAAAAATCGCGAACTTGAAAACACCTTTGTGGTTGAAGGTTTGCAGGCAGTAAGAGAAGCATTAACTCCGAAGATAAAAGAAGGTTTAGCTGTAAAAAAAGTTTATGTGACATCAACTGGGCTTTCAAAACTTCATTCTGACATTCAAGCAGATCTACTCAACGGACATGAAATTATTGAAGTTTCGGATCAGGTAATGAACGCCATGGCTGATTCACAATCTCCACAAGGAATTCTTGCCTTGTGTTCAACCAAATCCTTGAAACTCTCCGATCTCTGGGCAAGTAAGCCAGGTAAAGTTGCATTCTTTTGGCAGATTCAAGATCCAGGAAATGCTGGCACAGTTATCAGAAGTGCAGATGCTGCAGGTTTTGACGCTGTAGTTTTCTCAACTGAAAGTGTGGATGTATTCAATCCCAAGACTGTGAGGGCAACCGTCGGATCCCTTTGGCACATTCCGGTAATAAGCGATGTTGATTTGAATGAATTCCTGGAGAAAGCGAAAGAACACAATCTAGAGGTTTACGCTTTAGCTGGAGATGGGAAGGAATCCTTCGATACAAATTTCATAAATACCAATGGCAAAAAACCTGCAGTTTGGATATTTGGAAATGAAGCAAGGGGATTGCCGGAGTTGGATATGAAGATTAAAACAGTAGCTATCCCTATGAAAGGTCATGCTGAATCTTTAAATGTGGCAAGTGCTGCGGCAATTGTCCTGCATTCCATAGGCCAAGCCTTATAGACTCATCTCATTATGTCGTTAGACCAAAATCAGATTGCCCAGGATTTGGCCCAAGCCATAGCTTCAATAAATGCTGCAAAGGATCTTGACGCCCTTAAACAAGTCAAAATCGATTACGTTGGTGACAAATCGCCACTTGCAAAAGCTAACCAAGCTCTAGCAACAGTTGATAAATCTCTGCGAGCTGAGTTTGGAAAAATAATCGGTTCAGCCAAAGCAGAGTTAAATGAGGTGTTTGAAAAGCGGCTTGCGGAGTTATCTAGCCAACGAGATTCGCAGGTATTGCTTACAGAAAGAGTTGATGTCACATTACCGGTGCAAAAAACTCTTAAAGGTGGTTTACATCCCTTAACTATTCTTACAAATGAAATTAATGATCTTTTTATAGGCTTAGGTTATAAAGTTGCAGAAGGCCCAGAATTAGAATCTGAGTGGTTGAATTTTGATGCTTTGAATATTCCAGCAGATCATCCAGCGCGCACTATGCAAGATACATTCTTTATAGAGCCGCTCGAGGCTAAACTTGTTTTAAGAACTCACACCTCACCAGTTCAAATTAGAACCATGTTGGACCAATCACCGCCAATATATGTTATTTGCCCAGGAAAAACTTATCGAGCCGATGAATTAGATGCCACTCATACACCAGTTTTTCATCAAGTTGAAGGTTTAGTGATCGATGAGAATATAACTATGGCTGACCTGAAAGGGACCTTAGATCATTTTGCGAAAACAATATTTGGTTCTGAAGTGAAAACAAGATTACGTCCTTCATTTTTTCCATTCACTGAACCGTCTGCTGAAGTTGATATCTTCTTCAATGGTCGCTGGATTGAATGGGGTGGCTGCGGCATGGTAAATGAAAAAGTTCTAGTTGCATGCGGCGTTGATACCAAGAAATACTCTGGTTTTGCTTTTGGTATGGGATTAGAAAGAACTTTGATGGTCAAATATGGCATCACCGATATGCATGACATTGTTGAAGGAGATGTTCGTTTTTCTCAAAGTTTTGGAGTTGGCAGACAATGAAAGTTCCATTAAGTTGGTTGAAAGAATTTGTATCTTTACCTCCAAAGATATCTGCAGAGCAAATTTCACAAGCTTTTGTAAAGGTTGGCTTTGAGGTTGAAGGGTTTGAAGAGCAAGGTAAAGATCTAAAAGGTCCAGTGATCGTTGGAAAAGTAGTTTCTATCGAAGAGCTTTCTGGGCACAAGAAACCGATCCGCTACGTGGGTCTAGATTTGGGAGAGAAGAAAACCAGGTTTGTTATCTGTGGGGCAAGAAACTTTAAAGTTAATGATCTAGTTGTTGTTGCTGTTCCAGGTGCTGTGCTTCCTGGAGATTTCAAAATATCGGCCCGTGAAACTTACGGAAAAATAAGTGACGGCATGATCTGTTCCGCCAAAGAATTAGGCATAAGTGATGAACATGCCGGCATAATTGTTTTACCCAATGGGAAAATAGGCGCAGATGCGATTGCCCTACTTGAAATCAATGATGTGGTCTTTGATATTTCAATTAACCCTGATCGCGGTTATGCGATGTCGGTACGAGGTTTAGCTAGGGAACTATCAGGATCTCTTCGAACAAAATTCATCGATCCCGCAAAATTAGTTAAGCCCATAAAATCAAGTTCAAGTAAAAATGCAAAAACCGTTGCGGTTAAAATCGAGGACAAATCTGCCGCCGACCAAATAGTTATAAGAACTCTTGATAATGTGGAGGTAAGGAATTCGACACCATTATGGATGCAGCGAAGAATTGAAAAATGTGGAATGCGTTCGATCTCCCTTGCTGTGGATATTACAAATTATGTGATGCTTGAGTTAGGACAGCCGTTGCACGCATTTGATGCTGAATTCATTGTTGGTGGCTTGCGTGTTGTCCGCGCTGGAAAATTTAACAAATTAACAACTTTGGATAAAGTTGATCGTAAGTTAAGCCCGGATGATTTAGTTATAGCCGATTCAAAAACTCCACTGGCCTTAGCAGGAACTATGGGCGGGCTTTCCTCTGAGATTTCTGGAACCACAAAGCGAATTGCTTTAGAAGCTGCCCATTTTGATCCATTAAGTGTTGGGAGAAATTCCAGAACTCATAACTTATCCAGTGAAGCTTCACGAAGAATTGAACGTAATACCGATCCTGCACTTGCTGAAATAGCCTCGGCTAGGGCGGCACAGCTATTTATAGATCTTGCCAAAGCAAAATTGATCGGCACCTCACAGGTTTCAACACCAATAAAAGCTCGAAAACTAAAAGTGAAATTATCGCAAATATCAACGTTTATCGGTTATAAATATTCAATCAAACAAGCAAAGGATGCACTGAATTTAATCGGTTGCAAGGTTACGGGAAATGGTGATGTTTTAACCATTGAAGTTCCCTCATGGCGTCCAGATCTAAACACTTCAGCAGATGTCTCCGAGGAAATAGCACGCATACAGGGTTTCGAATTGATTCCATCAACTATACCAACCGGCAAGAAAGGTGCACAGCTGAACTATTTGCAACTTCGTAAACGTAATGTTGCAACATTGCTTGCAAACCAGGGTTTTACTGAAGTTATCAATTACCCATTTGTAAATGAAGAAATGGTGCAAACTCTTGGATTCACTGGGGATCGGGCTAAATCTTTTAAAATTGCCAATCCAATGTCCGAACAATTACCTTTGCTTCGCACACATTTATTGCCTGGTTTGTTGAGCACCCTATCAAGGAATATCTCAAGAGGTGCAAAAGATGTAGCAATATTTGAAATTGGCACTGTGTTTCGAAATGTTTCACCAGTCAAAAAAGTGGAGTTACCAGGGACATCCAAGCGGCCTTCGCCAAAGGCAATTGCAGAACTTTATGCGACAGTTCCTAAACAAATGCTGTTCGTTGGTGGAGTAGTGGCAGGACATTCAAGAATCAGTAGCTGGCAAGGTGCGGGTGAAAAGTTTGGTTGGGATGATGCGATCGCAAAAGCAATTGAAATCATAGAATCAACAGGTAATAGTTACGAAGTAATAAGTAGTGATTTGGCGCCATGGCATTCAGGTCGATGTGCCGAAATTAAAGTAAATGGAAAAGCTGTGGCTCACGCAGGTGAACTTCATCCTCGAGTGATTTCAGCGCTAAATTTGCCCGAGAGATCTTGTGCTTTTGCGGTAATACTTAGTGAATTACCTGCGGCAAGTAAGGTTTCAGCACCGGCAATTTTGAATATGCCTGCGGCTGTACAAGATGTTGCCCTCTTGATAGACAAAAAAATTCCAGCGGTTGAATTAATGAATGCACTCAAAACAGGAGCTGGTCCCTTATTGGAATCAATAGTGTTATTTGATCGTTACGACCAAATTGATGCTGATAAGGTTTCACTTGCTTACACACTAACTTTCCGGGCATCTGATCGAACATTAACTGCCGATGAGGTAGCGATGTACCGTGATCAAGCAATTGCTAATGCAGTAAAAAATCTAGGAGCGATTCTTCGAGGTAATGTATAAATATGCATAATTTTGCATAAATATCCGATAGTAAGGTAGACTGTATTTATGAATACAGGTGTAATAGGGGCAAGTGGTTATGCAGGTGGGGAACTACTGCGATTGATCAGTGCCCATCCAAATTTTAAATTAACCTTTATTAGCGCCAACACTAACGCAGGGGAGTTAATAACCGCTGTCCACCCTCAGTTAATTAATTTTGGGACGCAGAGATTTTCGTCATTAGATATTGCAGAGATCAATAAATGTGAACTGGTTTTTTTGGCTTTGCCGCATGGTGAGTCAGGAAAGATTGTGAAAGATATCAAGCCCGGAATTAAAATCGTAGATTTAGGCGCAGATTTCAGGTTGAAATCGGAAGCTAAATGGGAACAGTATTACTCAGGAACGCATGCTGGTGTTTGGGCTTATGGAATGCCAGAGTTGATGGATCATCAATCTATTGCTAGCGCAACAAAGGTTGCTAATCCTGGATGCTATGCAACCGCTATCGCTTTATCTATTGCCCCAGCTCTAAACTTTATTGATTCATCAGATATCACGGTAGTTGCAGCCTCTGGAACAACAGGTGCGGGTCGAAGTGCGAAAATTAACCTGATCGGTTCTGAAGTTATGAACAATTTGTCTTCATACAAGTTTGCAGGAGTTCATCAGCATACGCCAGAGATTGAACAGATATTAGAGGAAATATCGAAAGAAGAAGTAAAAATCTCATTCACACCAATTCTGGCTCCTATACCAAGAGGAATACTGGCAACTGTTACTGCAAGATTATCTCAATCTAAATCGTCGGAAGAAATGAGAAAAGATTTTATTGAGTTTTACAAGAGTAGCCGATTTGTAAGAATTCTTGATGAGGCGATTATGCCTAATACGAACTCAGTTCTCGGCACAAACTATGTGCTCATGCAGGTAGCAATAGATCCACACGTTAATCGAATTGTAGTTTCAACTGTGATTGATAATCTTGGTAAGGGAGCGGCAGGACAAGCAATTCAAAATGCAAATTTGATGTGTGGTTTATCCGAGGATTCAGGTTTAACTTTATTGGGTGTTAAATGATTGTAATTAAATATGGTGGAAACGCGCTACCAGCAGCTGGTGATAGTGATCCGGTATTGGAAGCGATTGCAGATGCGTTCTTGGATGGTGAACAGCTAGTGCTTGTTCATGGTGGTGGTCCTCAGATTGATGAAGCGTTGGCAGAAAAAGGAATTGGTAAGAATAGAGTGGCTGGCTATCGAGTAACTAATGAAGCAGTTTTCGCTACGGTGCAATCAGTACTTAGTGGCATGGTTTTAAGAACTATTGTGAATTATCTGATTGGAAGTGATGTAAATGCTGTTGGTTTATCAGCCTCTGATGGGGGGTTGGTAAGAGCTCGTAAATTCCAGCCAGTAGTTGATGGAAAGAAAGTAGACATCGGTCTGGTTGGCGAGGTCGATGAAGTTAATCCGATGATTTTAGAAAGTTTAATCACAGAGGGCTATCTACCTGTTATTTCACCTGTAGCGGCCGACAATGATGGGGTTGGATACAACATTAATGCAGATCTAGTTGCAGCTGCCATAGGCGGTGCATTAAGAGCAGATACTGTTATTTTCTTAACTGATGTTGAGGGAATTTATCGTTCCTGGCCAGATAAATCGTCAATCATTGATGAGATTTCAATTGACGAGTTGAAGCAAATAGCGGCAAGTTTTACCGATGGAATGATTCCAAAGGTAGCAGCCGCAATAAAAGCAATTGATTCAGGTGCATTTTCAGTCAGAATTACCAATGGTACTGATTTGGCCTGCGTGCTGGATGCTCTGGATAGTCAGGGCGGAACATTGGTGACTGCATAATGAGTAAAACAAAAATTCAATCAGCAACCTCCAGAAGAGCGTTAGTCATCAAATTAGTAGATGATGAGTTGATTCATTCTCAATCAGATTTGGTTCGAGAGTTGGCAAGGCTTGGGCATGTTGTAACCCAAGCAACGGCAAGCCGAGATCTGGAAGAGCTTGGGGCGGTAAGAGGGAAAGATAATTCTGGGGTGTTTCGTTACCAATTTGTTTCCACACCAATTGCATCTAAGAACAAGGGATTATCAGAGTTGATCTCATCGGTGGATTCAAGTGGTAATTTGGCGGTTGTTAAAACTACCCCTGGTGCGGCTCAATTATTGGCAGGAAATTTGGATCGAGCCATGAAAAGCGGCAAGTTAAACGCAGCGATCGGTACTATTGCTGGGGATGACACAGTGCTTGTAGTTGCAAAGCTAGCAAATGGTGGAGCGGCACTAAGCAAAGAGATTCAGAAATTGATGGGTGGTAAATAGATGTCGTTGTGGGGTGGAAGGTTTAATTCATCACCGTCAGAATCAATGCGAGCTTTATCAAGAAGTGTGCATTTTGATTGGCGTCTTGCCCCATATGAAATTGAGGTAAATCTTGTTCATTTAGCTAATCTGCAAGATCAAGGGTTGATCAGCAAAGAAGATTCGTCTCTGCTTAATAAAGCTTTGGTAGAGCTTGCCTCTGAAATAGGTTCTGGCAAATTTATATATAGTGATTCTGATGAAGATGTTCATAGCGCGATTGAGCGTGGTTTGATTGAAAAATGCGGGGAGAAGGGCGGGGCGATCAGGGCTGGAAGATCCAGGAATGATCTAGTAATTACTGATTTTAAGTTGTATCTGGTTGATCATCTCTTAGAGATTGCTGCTCAGGTATCAATACTTGTTAAATCCTTTAATAAGCAAGCATCTAATAATCTTGAAGTGATAGCGCCTGGCTTTACCCACACTCAACATGCCCAACCAATCACTTTCGGCCAGGAATTAAGCAAGCATTCCCATGCCTTACTGCGAGATGTAGATCGAATTTTTGATTGGATAGAAAGAAACAATTACTCACCGTTCGGTGCAGGTGCTTTAGCGGGATCATCAATTCAGCCTAACCCGCAATCCACAGCATCAAAACTAGGATTTTCTGGAGTTATGGAAAACAGTATTGATGCAGTTAGCGATCGAGATTTTGCAGCAGAGGCTTTGTTTATCATGGCAATGATCGGGGTTCATTTATCTCGTATTGGTGAAGAGTTTGTATTGTGGAGTTCAACTGAGTTTGACTGGGTTGAGATCGATGATGCTTATGCAACCGGTTCATCCATCATGCCGCAAAAGAAGAATGCAGATGTGGCAGAGCTTGCAAGAGGAAAATCTGGAAGATTTATTGGCAATTTAACCGCTTTAATGGTTGTTCTTAAGGGTATGCCATTTGCATACAATCGTGATTTGCAAGAGGATAAGGAACCAATTTTTGATTCAGTAGATCAATTGTTAATACTTCTTCCAGCTATTTCTGGAATGGTTGAGAGCGCTAGATTCAAATCAGATAACATAGAAAAAACAGCATCATCTGGATTTTCACTTGCAACTGAGGTTGCTGATTTCTTGGCCAAGAAGCAGGTTCCATTTGCAACCGCTCATGAGGTAGCAGGATCTTGTGTAAAGTTTTGTGAGAAAAACGGAATTGAGTTATCCCAGATGAGCGATCAACAATTAATCGCGATTCATCCAAAGCTCACCAAGGATGTTAAGAATTATCTAAATCTAAAAGGAGCTGTTGCAAGCAGATCTTCCAGCATGGGTACGGCGAAAAATTCAGTATCAGCTGCAATTTCATCCTTAAATAAAGAAACCTCCAAGGTGGATGAGCGTATTTCAAACCTGCGAAAGCAGTTTTCAGGCATGATCACCCCATGAGCAACGCATTATTAGAAGATCTTAAATGGCGGGGTTTGGTTGCCCAATCAACCGATATCAAAGAGCTAGAACAAGCTTTATCAAAACCAATCTCTCTCTATTTGGGAGTTGATCCCACCGCTCCAAGCATGCATTTAGGTAACTTGGTGGTTTTTCTTGTACTACGCAGATTTCAATTAGCAGGCCATCGCCCCATCGCTTTAGTGGGAGGTGCTACTGGGTTAGTTGGTGATCCAAGTGGTAAAAATGATGAGCGAACTCTTAATGAAGAGAAAATTGTTGCTGAATGGGTAGCAAAAATTCGCAAACAGGTTGAAAAAATTCTTGATTTCAATGACAAAAATGCGAGCGCAGTTCTTGTAAACAATTTAGATTGGACCAAATCGGTTTCAGCTCTAGAATTATTAAGAGATATTGGTAAACACTTCTCGGTTAATCAAATGCTCGCAAAAGATTCGGTAGCTAATCGCCTAGCCAGCTCTGGAATTTCCTATACTGAATTTTCCTATCAGGTTTTGCAAGCTTTAGATTATTTAGAACTTTATCGCCGAAATGATTGCAAGTTGCAGATCGGCGGCTCTGATCAATGGGGAAATATAGTTGCTGGCTTAGATCTTATTCGTAAGGTCGAAGCTGGCTCTGCTCATGCTTTAACTGTGCCATTACTTGCCAAGTCAGATGGTTCTAAATTTGGCAAAACTGCAAGTGGGGCGATTTGGCTGGATGAATCAATGACTAGTGCCTATGAGTTTTTCCAATTCTGGTTAAATAGCGATGATGCTGATATGCCTAAATTGCTAAAGGTTTTTTCTATGAAAGATAAAGCAGAGATCGAACGTCTAATTGAAACTGTTAATACCAACCCAGGAGCGCGCGAAGCACACCGCGAACTTGCCAGGGAGATGACTACATTGATCCATGGCGCCGAGATGTCGAGCCAGGTAGAAGATGCTGCTAGAGCTTTGTTTGGTCAAGGGGAGATATCGGATTTAGCGCTTAAAACTTTAGATTCAGCCCTTGCCCAACTGCCTAAAACGCAGGTGAAGAAGGGAGAACCCTTCCCATCCTGGGTTGATCTACTGGCTGCGACTGGGGTAGTTGACTCAAAGTCGGCGGCAAGGCGGATTGTGAAGGAGGGTGGGGCATATTTGAACAATAAAAAGGTCGAAAGTGAGGATTTCACCCCCTCCAAGGATGACCTTTTACATGGCAAATACCTGCTTTTGCGGAAGGGAAAGAGGGATCTGGCAGCGGTTGAGATAATCAGCTAAAACCAGCCATTTTTCAAGAGAAGGCCGATTTGACCCCCCTTCGGCAATGAGGCTATATTTCACCTCCCCATACGAGACGGACTTCAGAAGAAGGCCGGGTGTGGAAAACCCCGATTTTTAAGGTTTGTAGGCATGCCTAGAAACTAAAAAAATGGGTTGCCCTGCACGTAGAAGCAATTCTGCAACCAGTGCGCAGTCGTACCTTGAGAACTCAACAACGTGCAATAAAGTCAATGCCAAAGATTTCTTTAAGAAATCGAAGGCATTAATTGACGTTGTTAATTTTAATTTATTAAAAATAACAAT
>Ga0315902_10002028_pt1 | contig 32119 bp, 22 predicted proteins | sample LakEriMetagenome_9_FD_203523 | JGI IMG/M metagenome (GOLD analysis project Ga0315902, IMG submission 203523) | Freshwater fungal communities from buoy surface, Lake Erie, Ohio, United States - Buoy 12 MA117 | ecosystem: Environmental > Aquatic > Freshwater > Lake > Lake biofilm | place: USA... | reverse complement strand
GATGAGTTCAGGGATTCAATTTTTGATGAAAAAAAACAAGATTGACGTACTCAAGGGCAATGGTATTATTAAATCGGGTAAAAAGGTATCGGTTACTGATAACGACGGAATAGTAACAGAATACAGTGCATCAAAGGGAATTATTATCGCAACGGGAGCAAGGTCTCGTGAATTGCCAAATTTACCTCAGGATGGAAAGAAAATCATTGGTTACCGACAAGCAATGACCCTTGAAAAACAGCCTTCTAAATTAGTGGTAGTTGGATCAGGAGCCATTGGTGTTGAGTTCGCTTATTTTTACAATGCCATTGGTACAGAAGTAACGATTGTGGAATATTTACCTCGCATTGTGCCTGTTGAGGACGAGGAAGTTTCAAAACAACTGGAAAAGTCCTTCAAAAAGTCGGGTATAAAAGTGATGACCAATGCCTCTGTTGAATCCGTTGATACTTCAGGAAATGGTTGTGTGGTAAAGGTGAAAACCGCCAAAGGTGAGGAGAGCATTACGTGTGACGTGGTTCTATCTGCCGTGGGAATCGCGTCTAACATCGAAAACATTGGGCTTGAAGAGGTTGGTATTGTGGTCGACAAAAACCGCATTTTGGTCGATGATTTTTATCAAACAAACATTCCGGGATATTATGCTATTGGTGATGTGGTACCTGGACCTGCATTGGCTCATGTCGCATCTGCGGAGGGGATTATCTGCGTTGAACAAATTGCCGGTCATCACCCTGAACCTTTGGATTACAAAAATATTCCTGGTTGTACTTATTGTTCTCCTGAAGTGGCCTCAGTTGGTTTAACAGAACAAGCAGCTAAGGAACAAGGAAGGGCCATAAAGGTTGGTAAATTTCCCTTTTCTGCGTCTGGAAAAGCGAGTGCTGCTGGTGCGAAGGATGGTTTTGTTAAGTTAATCTTTGACGAAAAATACGGCGAATTGCTAGGTGCACACATGATTGGTGCCAATGTCACTGAGATGATTGCCGAAATCGTGGCGATTCGAAAATTGGAAACAACAGGTCAAGAATTAATTAAAACGGTGCATCCTCACCCGACTATGTCAGAGGCTATCATGGAGGCAGCAGCTGCCGCTTATGGAGAGGTTATTCACTTGTAAATCAGTCAATTAACGGGTTTGCATACAAGTCATATGGTTCTGCTGATGTAACCGTTACCTTGGTGAAATCACCAATGCGCAGGTAAAGGTCTTTCTTTTCAATCAACACTGTATTGTCGACTTCCGGTGAATCGAATTCGGTTCTTCCGATGTAAAAGCGGTCATCGGCTTGGTCGATGAGGACTTTGAATTCTTTTCCAATTTTTTGAGTATTAATGTGGTGGCTGATTCCTGCTTGCAATTCCATGATTGAATTTGCTCGCTCTTGTTTAATTTTGTCAGGAACATCGTCAATGAGTGAATAAGCGTGTGTGTTTTCTTCATGTGAGTAGGTGAAAATGCCCAATCGATCAAACTTGCTGCGTTCTACCCAATCGTACATTTCCTGAAAATCAGCTTCGGTTTCGCCAGGATAACCAGCAATCAGTGTAGTCCTCAGAGCGATTCCCGGGACCTTTTGCCTTATCGTTTGAATGAGTTCCTCCGTTTTTTCACGGGTAATCCCTCGTCGCATGGATTTCAGCATGTTGGTAGATCCATGTTGAAGGGGCATATCCAAGTAATTACAAATGTTAGGTCGTTCGTTCATAACGTCTAATACATCCATTGGAAATCCGGAAGGAAAGGCATAATGCAATCGAATCCAGTCGATGCCATTTACGTCAGATAGTCTTTTCAATAGGTCACTAAGAGCTCTTTTTTTATACAAATCAAGTCCGTAATAGGTAAGGTCTTGAGCAATTAATAGCAATTCCTTAACTCCCTGAGCTGCCAGGTTTTTTGTTTGTTCAACAAGGTCATCCATGGGTGTTGACAGGTGTTTGCCTCGCATAAGTGGAATGGCGCAAAACGAACACGGCCGGTCACACCCTTCTGCGATTTTAAGGTACGCGTAATGGGCAGGCGTCGTTAATAAGCGTTCACCAATCAGTTCATGTTTGTAATCGGCTTTTAAGGTTTTTAGCAACCTTGGAAGTTCTCTCGTGCCAAAAAAAGCATCAACTTCCGGTATTTCGGCAGTCAGTTCGTCGCGGTACCTCTCTGAGAGGCATCCGGTAACGTACAATTTATCAATCGAGCCTTGTTTTTTACTTTCGGCGTAATTTAGAATGGTATCGATGGATTCCTGTTTGGCGTTGTCAATAAAACCGCAGGTATTTACAATGACAATATTGGTGTCTTTCTCTTGTTTTTCATGTTCGACATTAAAATCATTGGCTTTAAGCTGAGCCATGAGCACTTCAGAGTCAAATAAATTCTTTGCACAGCCAAGTGTAACGACGTTTACTTTATTGTTTTTCCGGGTTTTGGTCTTCATAGTACAAATTTAACATTCGAATAAAAAAAATGGGTGAAAACATTGTAAACTCTTACTGTTTACGTTTCAAGTTCGCTACCTTTGGTTCATGGAAAAAGTATGTTTTATGGCTTTTGCCTTCGCGTTACTTTCATTATTTGGATGTAAATCAAGTGCTGAAATGATTGAAAATACCTCTCCCTGCGAACAAAAAGCAGTCCTTGGCGATGTCCAATTACCAAGTGATCCTATGACGATAGCAGACGTAAAAGTTGTCGCAAATATGATGACAATTGTTGTTCAATACAGCGGAGGTTGTGCGTCACATGATTTTAAGTTGGTAGGTTCCGAATACCTAAGTAAGTCCTTGCCGCCCATCCGTCAGGTCGCATTAATCCATCAGTCAAATGGAGATTTATGTAAGATGTTAAAAACGGATACCTTGTGTTTTGACATCCGCAGTTTGGCCTATAAACAAGAGGCAATTAGTGAGGTGGTTCTAAACCTTCAAGGTTGGAATGAAACAGTGGTATATACATTTCAAAAATAGTATTGTGATGAAAATTGGTGTTTTAATTTCTGGTTGTGGCGTTTACGATGGTGCTGAAATACAAGAGGTTGTTTTAACCCTGTTGGCAATTAAGGAGATTGGTGCACATGCGGTTTGCATTGGATTGAATGAATCCCAACATCATGTAATCAATCACCTTAATGGTGAAGAAATGAATGAGCAACGGAACATGTTGGTAGAGGCTGCACGAATTACACGAGGAAAGGTTGTTGATATTAGCGAAGTTGAGCCTTCTGATATCGATGGGCTTGTCATTCCCGGTGGTTTTGGAAGTGCAAAAAACTTCACCGACTGGGCATTCAAGGGCGCGGATTCAAGCATTCACCCCAAGGTTAAATTGATGCTTGTAAATTTGGTCAATATCGGTAAGCCTATCGCTGCCTTGTGCGTGAGTCCGGTGGTTGTGGCTAAGGGATTAGAAGATAGTAACCTAAGGGTGAGGATGACCATTGGAACCGACAAGGAATCTTCCCCATATATTATACCTGAATTTGTCACAGGACTTGAATCGGTTGGTGCTGAAATGGTCATGAAAACCATTCGTGAAATAGAGGTTGATGAAGCTAACAAAATCATCACAGCACCTTGTTACATGATGGATGCTGATATTGTTGAGGTTCGTAAAAACATTCGAAAAGCCATTGAATCACTTAGGGATTTAATCGAATAAAATTGCCTTCATTTTAATCACACATTGTTAATACACGCTTTATTTTGTGTGTAATTTTCAATTACTTCATGATTCGGGTTTCGTTTGAAAAGGTAAATTTGTGCCGTCAATCACCCAAATGGATTAAATCATGCATACTTACGGAAATCATCCCAAACCGAATCAACTCGAATCCCACATTTCGTTAAACAATACCGGAGATCAATACTGGAATATCAGTGCGGCTGAATTAATTGAGGAGACTGTATGTCTTGGTCAAGGCCGCTTGACCGACACAGGTGCTTTGGCTATTGACACAGGAGCATTTACCGGGAGGTCACCCAAAGATCGCTTCATTGTTAAAGATGCGTTAACGGAGGAGTCCGTTTGGTGGGGAAATGTCAATATTCCATTTGGCATTGATCAATTTGATGCCTTGTACAACCGCATGAAGGCCTATATCAATGGCCGCGATATCTATGTGCGCGATGCATACGCGTGCGCGGATCCCAGTTTTGCGATGAAAATCCGTGTGGTAACGGAATACCCTTGGTCTAATTTGTTTGCGTACAATATGTTTTTGAGGCCGAAAGAAAGTGAGTTGGCTGATTTTGAACCCGAGTGGCATATTGTGTGTGCACCTGGTTTCAAGGCAGATCCGGCAATAGATGGTACGAGGCAGTCCAATTTTGCGGTGATCAATTTCACTAAAAAAATGATTCTCATTGGGGGAACGGGTTACACCGGAGAGATAAAAAAAGGTATTTTTTCAGTGTTGAATTTTGTTTTACCGCACCAAAAAGACGTTTTATCCATGCATTGTTCTGCCAATATTGGGAACGAACGCAACGACACCGCGATTTTTTTCGGATTGTCTGGAACCGGAAAAACGACGTTGTCGTCTGACGAAAATCGCCGATTGATTGGTGACGATGAGCATGGTTGGTCCAACCAAGTAGTGTTTAATTTTGAAGGGGGGTGTTATGCCAAGACAATTGATTTAACGAGGGAAAAGGAACCACAGATTTACGATGCCATAACGTTTGGAGCATTGCTAGAAAACATTGGTTTTAAAATCGAATCTCCCGAGCCCGATTACGCGGATGGTTCCATAACCGAGAACACACGCGTTTCGTATCCCATTCATCACATAGCCAATATTGCTGAACCTTCTATTGGCGGTGCGCCTGAAAACATTTTCTTTTTAACTGCTGATGCTTTTGGTGTATTGCCTCCTATTTCGCGCTTGACGAAAGAACAGGCTATGTATCATTTTATGTCGGGTTATACGGCTAAAGTAGCTGGAACAGAGGTTGGTATTACGGAACCAACAACCACGTTTTCCGCTTGTTTTGGTGCCGCGTTTTTACCATTGCATCCTGCACGTTATGCCAAATTGCTTGGAGAGAAGCTCGAAGGAACAGATATCAATGTTTGGTTGGTTAATACTGGTTGGACAGGCGGCTCTTATGGGGTAGGTCACCGAATGAAATTGTCTTACACAAGGGCAATGATTACGGCAGCACTTACGGGAAAACTTGATGGGGTGGAATTCACGACACTTCCTGTTTTTAATTTAGCTATGCCCACACAATGTGATGCTGTACCTTCCGAAATATTGAATCCAAGAGAGACATGGGCCGATAAAGCGTTGTACGATGAGACGGCTCGAAACCTCGCTGGAAAATTCATTGCTAATTTCGAGAAGTTTGCCGCCGAGACAGATGCTTCTATTCTTGCGGCAGCTCCAGTGTTGTAGGGTAACGTTTTTATTTTTGTTTTTTCAGCCAGCCTCGGCCAATAAAAATAAAGAACAAGGTTAGCGCGATGAAAAACATCACCCCCACCACAGTGTAGTAGCCGTACTTGTACTTTAATTCGGGCATGTGTTCGAAGTTCATTCCGTAAACACCCGCGATAAAAGTAAGGGGAATGAAGATAGAGCTAACCACTGTAAGCACCTTCATTATTTCATTCATTCGTTGGCCTTGTATGGCGTAATAGAGGTTGGCCATTCCTTCCAGGATTTGTTTGTTCGCATCAATTTCCTCGATAACAGCTAGGCAGTTTTCCTTCAATTCAGAAAAATAATGGTGGTTATCTTGGTCGAGAAACGGGCTTTTGTGCTTATCCAATTGTTGGGTGACATCCCTTATAGGCAAGACAATTTTGCGCAGTTCAACCAGTTTTCTTTTTTGGTTCTCTATTGATTGAAGGGTATGACTTCCGCCAGTATTAATGAGCATGTTTTCAAGCGATTCAATCTGATCGGTAATGTCTTCTAGTACTTCAAAATAATTATCAATTACCGCTTCTAACATTCTAAATAAGAGGAAGTCAGGACCCTTCATGCGGATCTTACCTCTTTTTCGTTCGATTCGATCTCTAACATCGGTAAAGTGATCAGAGCTTTTGGTTTGGAAGGAGAGCAGGTAGTTTTTCCCGAGAATGAAGGTGATTTGTTCCTGTTGCAGCGAAGTGCTGTCGTCAGAGAGTGGGAGGGCAGAACGAATGGAGAAAAACATATAGGAAGGATACTCTTCCAGTTTTGGCCTTCGCTTTTCGGTGTAAATATCTTCAACAGAAAGTTTGTCAATTTCCAAGTGTTCACAAAGTTGCTCAATGGCTGCTCGTGGTTCGAGTACATGGAAGTTCAACCAAGAAACATAATCTGGATCGATTGAATTTTCTACAAATTCAGATGCGAAATATTCCGGTGTATTCTTTGAAATGAAATAAAACTCTTTGTCGTATTTGTAGAGTTGGCAGGTTTTATCTGTATTCATTTTGATGGATTAGAGGTACTTCATTAAATAGTCGTACAATTCGATCATGGCTATAATGTCTTTCTTATAGACGATTTCGTCTGGAGAATGTACATGGTCTTCCGGAGCACCAATGAAACACCAGTCTATTGGGAGGTCCGAACGTTGAAGCATGGTTCCGTCGCTACCTCCTGCTGATTCCACTTCCAGTTGGTAAGGGACACCACTTAATTTGGCTAAATTCAAAATGCGATCGACATAAGACCTTCGGGGAATTCCGCTGTCACGAAGCGATATAGCGACACCGCCGCCATGTTTAACTCCATGCGTGACCCACGTAATGTCACAAATCAATGATTGGTCGATTCCATAATGTTGGAGTAAATAATTGGCACAAAATCCAACCGTATTTCCGCCATGTTCTTCATAGGTTGAAAAAACAATGGCGCCATCCTTAAGCGTTTCAGCTATTTTCAACGCGCAAAAGACGCCCAGGCGGTTATCCATATAGGGGGATTGAATGGCATCTTCTGTTTCTCTGAAGTTTGGTTTGAAAGTAAGGTTGGTACCTCGATCAATTTCACGGTCGCAAACGTAACGCAACGACCGTTGGTTATCGCCCGTTTCAATCACCATCAATTCCGCCTCCACATCGCCTTGAGAATCCGATCCGACTAACGTTGTTCCGTCGATGGTTCTTGGTCCACCTATTCGTATCAATTCTTGTTCATACCCTACGGTAAATCCAATGCTGTCCATGTGGGCATAAATGGCTGTTCTGGGTTCACCAAAAACAAGAATGAGGCAATCCTGAAAACCCTTGCCTTCGATTATTTTGGGTTGGCAGTTCCATGAGGAACTGTTTTCTTCCACATACGATAAAATGAAGTTTTTTATTCTTCCCTCATCTCCAGAGGCTCCTTGAATGGAAATAAGTTCTTTTAAAAGGCTTGTTTGCATGTTGTACTCAGTTAATGTCTTTTTTTATTTCCCAATTCGAAATCTCGTTTTCATTTAGAATGGATTGGAGCAGGTTCATTTTTTGTTCTTCAATCGTTGTTTCCAGAAAATGACCGTTTTTCGTGCTTTCCATGATTCCAATGCTAAGCCCTTGCTTTTTAATATGATGCATGACAAACGGAAGTTTATCAAAGGTAACAAAAAAGGATATCAACAACGAAGGGGTTTTGGTTACAATGCGCGCATTGAGCAAGGCTTCACGGGCAGCGGCTTTGTATGCGGAAACGAGTCCCCCAACACCTAATTTCGTGCCACCGAAATAACGAACGACAACCACAAGTGTATTTGTAAGGCCTAAAGCTACAAGTTGCCCTAAAATCGGCGTTCCAGCACTGTTGGATGGTTCACCATCGTCGGAAGCACGCCATTGAATATCCTTGACCCCTAAACGATAGGCAAAACAAAGGTGACACGCTTGAGGGTTCTTTTTTTTGAGGTTATTGCGAATCTCATCCAATGCCGACAGGTCGCTAAAAGGATAGGCAAATGCCAAAAATTTGGAACCTTTTTCTTTATAGATGCCGGTAGATGGCTCCTCAATAGTTTGGTATGTATGGTTCGTTGGTTCCAAAAAAACAGTACATTTAGGTATGCAATTTCGCTTCTCTTTTTTTGCTGCAATATTACTGATTTTTAGCGCCTGTAAAAAAGATACGGAAACCAAGGATGCCTGCTCGAATGGTTTTCTTGATTCCGGAGAGCAAGGAATTGATTGCGGTGGCAGCTGTGCGCCATGCATTGTAAATGAGCCGGAGTACATGTACATGGAATGCAATGGAGTGCCCGTAAATTTTCCGACTAAAAATCTTCAGCAGGTGAATAACGATTGGATTCTTACTGCCAGCAACGATACACTCAGCATCCAAATCAATCTTGGGGCTGATACCACTATCGGAATTCATGCGCTTCAAGGACCAGGTAACCTCATAAATTACCAGTCCGTTTTGTATTCAAACATGACCGGAGGGACCTATGGGATTTTTTACAACGATCCGGTTGCTAAGAAATTAGGCGGATTTTTTCAAGCTAAATTCTGTCGAACTGGTTTCGACGATACCCTGTGGATTCAAAATGGACAGTTTGAATACATGAAGTATTAACTATTTCTTCATAGTGTCATTTTGACACTAATTAATTTTTCACTAATTTAGTGTTTTACAACTAAACCGTTTTTATTATGCGCATTGGAATCAATGGCTTTGGCCGTATTGGTCGTCTGGCTTGTCGTGTTGTTGCAGAACGCCCTGAAATTGACCTTGTTGCCATCAATGATTTGATGGACATCGATTACCTTGTTTACAGTTTGAAATACGATTCCACACATGGCAGGTTTTCAGGCTCAGTAGAAAAATCGGAAGGTGGGATTATACTCAATGGGAAGTTTGTGAAGGTTTTTTCCGAACGGGAACCCTCATTAATTCCTTGGGGGGAATTGTTGGTGGATACGGTACTTGAATGTACCGGACTTTTCCTTACAACAGAATTCTCAAACAAGCATATTCAGGCAGGTGCGAATCAGGTAGTACTTTCCGCGCCGGCAAAAGACGATACACCAACGTTTGTTATGGGTGTGAATCACCAGCTATTGCAACCAACGGATAAGGTGATTTCCAATGCTTCGTGTACAACCAATTGTTTGGCTCCATTGGTGAAAGTAGTCCACGAAGTGTTTGGAATCGAGGAAGGGTTGATGTCAACGGTTCATGCGGTGACAGCGACACAAAAAACAGTGGATGGAGTGTCTTTGAAAGACTGGCGGGGTGGACGCGGAGCATACCAGAATATTATTCCGTCATCCACGGGTGCAGCAAAAGCCGTTGGACTCGTATTGCCTGAAATGAAAGGGAGGCTAACGGGCATGTCATTTCGGGTTCCAACTGCCGATGTTTCAGTCGTTGATTTAACGGTTCGACTTTCGAAAGGGGCATCCTATCCGGAAGTTTGTGCAGCAATTAAAAATTCCGCTCAAAATGAACTCAAAGGAATTCTGGGATATACAGAAGATGAGGTGGTTTCCACAGACTTCATAGGTGACCCTAGAACGTCTATTTTCGATGCGAAGGCAGGAATTGCACTAAACGACCGCTTTATGAAGTTAGTGAGCTGGTACGACAATGAATGGGGGTATGCCAACAAGTTAGTCGACTTAGCGGAATATGCACATCGTTTGAAATGATTCCTTCGCATTGAGAGCCGTTATCGGATGATGACGAATTCTTCTCCGACTAAACCATTCTGACTAATTGATTCAATGATTACGGCATAATCTCATCATCGCTTTCTTTTACCAAGAAGGTCATTACCGTATTTCCAAGTGCATCAATGATTTTTCCTTCTACTGATTGTTTCCCGATTGATTCCGGAAGCTGAATGGTAATCTTTTCTTGGGTTGGATTCGGATACAGTTTCAGCGGTTGAAATTCCGCTTGTTCACTCAATCCGATGGTCGAGGTGATGACAGGCTGCTCCAATCGGTTTGTAGTGTAAATGCGGTATTCTGCTGGTATAAGGTTCAATTGCATGTTTACGTCGGTTACGTTGATGCTATCGCCGGTGTAATATTCATACCACCATCCTGTTTGGGTAAATCCAGCGAATATGTTGCTATTGTTGACACTAAAATTGGACAACATGAGCAAATCCATGCCTGGGTGTTCGTACACTATTTTTTTCACCGTGCCGGTTAGACTGTAAGAACATGTCCCGTCGCTGAATACTGGTGATGACGTTCTTAGGTCTAATGTAGCTTTATACACCTCGAACAATTGTTTTCGGTAGGTATTTAACCAGTAAGACCAAAGAATTGGTTTATTACAGGTGCGGCAAGGTACATCGATAGAGATGTCGTAGCCAAGTTCGCCAAATTGCCAAATCATTTTTGGTCCAGGTGTCGTGATCATGGTTACAGCCGCTGCTTGTGAACGCAGCAAGGCGACCAATAGGTCTTTTACGTCGTGAGCGGGATTGGTACTGTTACCAAATTCAAGGCACTCAAACATGCCGCGTTCCTCATCGTGGCTTTCGACGTAAGTTACGAGGTGCGGATCAGCCCATCCTCGGTTGGTATGCACACCACCGGAAAGATTCGAGCTGTATCCCTTCATTGCTTGGTGGTATTCGTAGGTCAGGTTCCCCCAAAGCATCATTCCGTAATCGGAAAGTAATTTTTCTTCGTTATTATCTGCCCAATGTTCAAGAATGATATAGGCGTCAGGTTTTATACTCCAGATGCTGTCTGCCATACGCTTGAGGATGTTGATGCGCGTATTACTGTAATTGGTTCCACTGTTTACAAATCCTTTCGTGTAATCAAAGCGAAATCCATCGATGTGGTATTCTTCCACCCAATGACGGTTCACACGGTCAATGTAATTCTTTGTTGCTTGAACTTCGTGGTTCAAATCGTACCCCCAGCAATAGGGAGCATGCGGACAAACGGCATTGAACCAAGGGTTGTTGGCTGCGGGACGGTTGTTCACGGCATCCCAATACATATTGACCATTGGATTCTGACCAAAGGCGTGGTTTAGTGCGATGTCCAGAATAACGGCAATTCCTCTCGAATGGCAGGAATCTACAAATTCTTTGAACTTTTCTGGAGTGCCATAATATTTATCTAAGGCCATGTGGAAACTTGGGTTGTAGCCCCAGCTTTCGTTGTTTTCAAATTCACCAACGGGCATTAATTCAATCGCGTTGATACCAAGGCTATCTAGGTAATCCAAGGTGTCAATAAGCGTTTGGTAGTTGCGTTTCGCCACAAAATCACGGACAAGCAATTCGTAGATCATCAATTCTGATTTCGCTGGCTTTTGATAATTATCGTTTTGCCAAGTGAAATTCACTGGATTCGTTTCTAAGAGGCTTACAAATCCTGTGGTTTGTCCGGTTGGGTAAGGGTAGGGGTTGGGATACGTCAATGCACTGATGTTGCCGTCGTTGGCAGGGTCGGCGATGCGTTCGCTCAATGGATCTGCAAAACGTGAAGTACCGTCTATGAGGTACTGGTAACCGTAAGTCTGGTTCGGTTGTAGCCCAGTAATTTCCAACCACCAAAGCGCGGAATCAGGCGCGCAGTTCATGTGGTAATTCAGCTGTGGTTGCCAATTGTTGAAATCACCAAGGACATAAATGTTTTGTTTGTCAGGTGCAAAGAGTTGCAGCATTATCGTGCTGTCATTGATGCGGTTGAGTCCTTGCCGGAACCCAGCTGGTGGGTTTTGAATGTTAATTGGTGGATTAACCGTATAATAAAAGGTATCTGACAACGTATTCGAACCATCGTTGGCAGTAAATTCCACAAGGTGTTCGCCGGGAGTATTCACGTTCAATGCATGTGTTAAGAGGCTTGCATTATTTAAGTTGTGAATGATGCTTCCATTGTCTTTTAATGTGAGTGTTGCGTTGGCGTTTGATTTACCAACCACGTTGATTTGGGAACCCAGGTTGCATACGGGGTGGTTTTCCGGGGAGAAGATCTTTGCTAAAAATCCGGCGTTGACAGGATATACGTCATAAAAAATATCGCTGCCGTCCGCATTTCTACCAACAATGTTCCCGCTTGCGTTTCGGAAAACGAAAGCCAGTTTGAGTAGCGTGGTATTGGCGGGTAAATTATAGAATGCATCGATATCGATGGAAATCTGGTGCTTGTTATTTCCAATATTGGTCATAACAACAGATGCATCCGCTGTTCCCCAGTTGCCTTGAACAAATTGCCAATTGGAAGGAGAGGTGCTTTGCGTGGTAATCACTCCGGTGTGCGCGTAAATGGTTCCAACTCCGTTCAGAGCTCCATTCCCTTGTGTAGCGTCATAGGTGATGGTAACCACATCGTTTACGGTTGGAAAAGCAGGGGTCACATCCAGAATTTGTCCGTTTACGTTAAACAATGAACATCCAACCGAAGCAATAATAAGCATTCCTTTTTTCATCCCTTTCCTATTTTAATGGCTAAAAAAAGCCCGGGAAAGACACCCGGGCTTTGAATTGGTTTAGTTGTGATTATTTCTTGATCAACTTACCTGTTTTAACGGCATCACCTGCCTTAACTTGGTAAATGTAAGAACCTGCGTTAAGCGCTTCTGTGTTGATTACAGCTGAACCTGTGTTGGAAACAAGAGCAGTTGAAACTACTTGACCAGCAAGGTTGAAGATGCTGATGGTAACGTCTTTCTCACCGTTGATGGCAAACGTGAATTCAGCTGATTCGCTTACTGGGTTTGGAGAAACGGTTACTTTGGAAATAACCTCCTCGTTCAAGCTAGCAGCACATGCAGCACATGCATCCCAAGTGTAACAAATGGTTGTTCCAGCTTGTGGGATAGTCAATGTACGGTTGATGTTACCACCACCGTCATCTACACCACATCCTCCAGAAGCAATTGTGTTTGCTGGGTCGGTTCCTTCATTCATTCCCCAATCACCATTGACGAATTTGTAAAGCTGAGTACCACCGATGTTGGCATTAGGATAAGTGATGTCAATCGACCAAATGTTGTTTCCAAGAGATGCCATTTCACAAGTTGCATCGGATGGAGTCCAAGAAGCGATTGCCGTTCCGCCCGCATTGGTTGCTCCGTTGTCGCCAAAATTTCCTCCGATTCGGATTCCATTCGGACTTACCGTGTTACCGGCAGCAATGTAACCGGTTACGTCTACCTGATAGGTGACGGTAACTTGTGCCATAGCAGACAAAGTCAAGGCAGAAGTTGCTAGTAGAGTAAACATTTTTTTCATAAATACAGTTTTTAAAAATGAAACGTAAAATAAACTGTCAAGGTTGACAAAAACATAACTTAGTGTCAATTTGACGCTTTAAAATTAATGAAATGATCACACAATCCAAAAATCTTTTTGAAAAAATGTGTTAGTTTGTTGCATATTTGGAATAAAAGTCGGTCAAAACCGCTGTCAAATTCGTTTTAATTAGTTGAATTCGTTGGAAGTTAAAATCGTAAAGACCTGTTTCTTCGTCCTACTTGCCTTAGGCATCGGACTTCCTTTTTGTGTTGGCACTTTTACTTTTGCTGATGCAGCGCGTGGGGTGGAAGTGTTTCAACAGGTCCTTGAAGGCGGAAAATTCAATCAACTTGTTTATCCCAGTCCATCAGCGCCATATGCGAGCTATTTCGTTTCCTGGTGGGCGCCGGGACAATGGTTGGTTTTGTATTTACTGCATCTGTTAGGTTTTGAGTCCCTTCAAATACAACAAGCCGTATTGATTTTACTGTGCACAAGTATTTCCTTGTTTGGTTTTTACCGCTTGTTTAATTTACTAGGGTATACAACCGAGGTGGTTTGGTCGAGTTTGCTGCTCATTTTAGGAAATCAAGCGTTTTATTGGCATTTTTTCATGTATTATGGCGGCGATCTGCTGCTGCTGGCTGTGTTTCCCTACTTCATTTATTTCCTCCTCAACGGACAAGAGCAAAAACCATTGGTACAAGCATTGCAACTTTTTTTACTTTGCAGCCTAGGTTTGTTGGCCAAAAGCACCTTTGTTCTATTTCTAGTTGCCGGCGGATTGTTTGTGCTGCATCGGACGATTTTTCGTCCTGCCAACGGTGGTAAGTGGATCTCGTTGGTTTTATTTTCGGTGGTGTCCCTTTCATTCATCCTTGTTTACCAATTGTTTTTTCTGGCGAATGGATCTACGCCTGGGTCAGCGGTTGACCTTGAGGGGTATCAGGGTGTCCCGAATACGTGGTTGGGGGATATTTCCTTTCCATTAGGTGCTGTCACCGGAATTTTCCTTCGGATTTCATTCATCTTTTACAAAGCGTCTTTTTTGCAAGGAATTGCCTCTTGGTTACAGGTCGTTCCGATGCTGCTTTTTGTCCTTCTGGTTTGGACCAATTACCGAAAACCACCTGCCCGTGACCGCGATGTACTGTTGTTCTTCGTTGTACCCGTTTTATTAATGTTCGTTGGCTTATTCTTGTTAAACCGTGCCGTTTCTTACGAAATGCGTCATTTTGTGTTGCTTTCCTTTCTCTTGACTCCGATGTTGGTGCAATGGGGTAGGGAACGTTTGCCTATGGTGTTGACCAGGGTGTTGTTGTCTTCACTTCTGCTGTTTGACGTTTCATTAGGTGTAAAAAGTTTCCTTGACTTTCAAGCGGGAAGCACATTCGTTCAGGGCATCAAGGTGGAAGCGAACGATGCACCGCTGATGAGAACCTTGGCTGCATGGGACAAGGCCAATCGAGGAGGCTTGTGTGTCATAGAGGATTATTGGTTTCCGTGCCTGGCTGTTCGTCGAAACGCTAAGATGGTATTGACCTCTAAAAACGACACATATTTCCTTGTTTCAGGGATGGAAATACCAAATCCAGATCGAATCGATCCAGGGATTTTTCGCAAATACGCCCAGAAAAAAGTGTTACTAGTGGTCAAAAAGGAACAAACACGGTTATTCGATTTTTTTCCTGGGTATGATTTTTCAGTTAGAGAAAAAAAGGGAGGTTTCTTTGTATTTGAGGGCACTACGTGCGTTAGGCGTGAACCGTGAACCGTGAGGCGTGAGTCGAAGTACTCACCCTCGTTTCACGCCTCACGCCTAACGCTTCACTTAAAACGCTTTCACTTTTATGACGAATATGTCATTTTAAGTATATTTGTTTCGCATTAGCTAAGTGCGATGACGAGAGTCGTTAAAGAACACTGCGGTTCATGCTTCGCTTTGTAATTTTAATGAGTAAAAAAATGAAAAGAAAACTTCTAACCCTTTTAACACTGGCGCTCGCCTCTACATACTTCGCTCAAGTTCCCAACTACGTTCCCACCAATGGCCTCGTAGGCTGGTGGCCGTTTAATGGAAATGCTGTGGATGAAAGTGTAAACACCAACGATGGAACGGTAAATGGTGCGACGTTAACTACCGACCGGTTCGGAAATGCGAATAGTGCGTATAGTTTTGACGGGGTGAATGATTTTATTCAAGTATCACATTCTAATTCCCTTACATTTAGTCAAAACGAAATTAGTATTTCAATTTGGTTGTATGTCTTAAATTGGCCCCAAGCGCTTGAGAACTATTTTATCTGTAAGCAATTAAATATTGGTAATGATCAAATTGGCCTTCACTGTTATCTTTATGATGGAGGTACAACTACATATCCAAAGTACGTTGCGCTAAGATATAGGAACGGCATCAATTCTGCATGGACTTCTCCGGCATATGTGGACCAAAGTCTTACAACGGGTAATTGGTATAATTTTATTATAACCCATGACAACAATTCAGACAAAGTTTATTTTAACGGTAATTTGGTTGATTCTGAATTATCCTTAAATATTGGTGGAACGAATACTGGAAATTTATTTTTTGGTTGTTTTCACAATCTAACTGCTCACTACAATGGCAAACTCGACGACATAGGCATTTGGAACCGCGCACTGACCAACTGTGAAATAATTGATTTGTACAACGCCCAACTGAACTCATTTACCACCAACGCAGGTCCAGACGCCTCCATCACGTGTACCTCTAACCAAAACGGCGTAGCCATTGGTGCCGCGGCGGCAAGTGGTGTAACGTATGCTTGGTCCCCTGCCACCGGTTTGTCTTCCACAACCGCCGCCAACCCAACCGCCAACCCAAGCACTACCACCACCTATACCGTAACCGCCACCAAAACAGGAAACGGATGTACGGCAACCGATCAAGTAACCGTAACGGTCAATAACACAGTTCCGGCAGCTAACGCAGGGTCTGACATCACTAAAACGTGCGTTACCAACCCAACGGGCGCGGGCATCGGCATGACTCCGGTAGCGGGCATCAATTATTCTTGGACGCCAGCAACGGGCTTGTCTGCAACCAATGTGGCGAACCCTGCGGCCAATCCAAGCACCACGGCCACCTATACCTTAACCGCTACCAATCCTACAAACGGTTGTTCCACCTCAGACGCCATGGTATTTACGGTCAACACTACGCCGCCGGTAGCCAACGCAGGCAGTGATTTTACGAAGACATGTACTCAAAATGTAAGCGGCGGTCCCGTAGGTGCTGCCTCCGTAGTAGGAATTACCTATACATGGGCGCCGTCAATAGGCCTGAGCAGTGCCACTGTTTCTAACCCCACAGCCAATCCAAGCAGTTCCACTACCTACACCTTAACCGCCACCAACCCAGTGAATGGCTGCGTGGCAATAGATGCAGTTCAGGTAAATGTAAACACATCGGTTCCTGTGGCCAATGCCGGGAATGATCTGTCCGTAACCTGTGTAACTAATCCCAACGGCGGGAGTATCGGATCGGCTGCGGTTCCCGGAGCGAGTTACAGTTGGTCACCGGCAACGGGCTTGTCTGCCACCAACGTTGCTAATCCAACAGCACTTCCAAGTACCACCATCACTTACACCCTCACAGCCACTGATAACACCAGCGGTTGCACGGCGGTAGACAATACCTTAGTGAGTGTGAATACCTCGGTTCCTGTGGCCAATGCTGGTGCAGATGTCCTCATTGATTGTATAACAAATCCGAACGGTGCCATCCTTGGTGCACAAGCATCATCGGGAGTAACTTACAGCTGGTCACCATCAGGTGGATTGAACGATGCGTCCATCTCCAACCCAAGTGCCAATCCGGCTTCGAGCACTGTTTACACTTTAACCGCTACAGATTTCGCAAGTGGGTGCTCAGCTACAGATCAAGTACAAGTGAACGTTAATAATGCCACACCTGCTGTCAATGCTGGTCCTGATCGCACGATTTGCAAGGGCGATACGACAATACTTACTGCTTCAGGTGCTGTGTCCTATGTTTGGAACAACAATGTGGTTGACGGGCAGTTGTTTGTGCCTACTGCAACTGCAACATATACCGTTACAGGTACCGATGCCAATGGGTGCCAGGGAACAGACAATGTGGTAATAACTGTCAACGACCATACCTTTTCCACCCAGACCCAAACCGCACTCGATAGCTACACTTGGCCGGTAAACGGGCAAACCTACACGCAAAGTGGCATGTACGCAGATACCTTAACCAATGCTGCGGGTTGTGATAGCGTCGTTACATTGAATTTAACACTGAGCTTCACTGGCATTGAAACCTTGCATTTGAACGGTAACAAGAAACTGCTAAAAATCACCGATCTCAACGGCAAAGAAACGCCTTATCGCAAGAGCACCGTATTGTTGTTTGTATACGAAGACGGCACGGTAGAACGGATCTACGAAGTCGATTGACGTCAATCGACTTCGTAGATCGTGAGACGTGAGACGAGGGAGAATACTCCGCCTCACGCCTCACGCCTCACGTCTAACGCTTCACGTTTTTTCGTTGCCCACTTAAGTCTTCGGTCCTGTGGAAAATGTTGTTTTCAGCGTCCGTTTATCGTGAGGTGTCTTCCGTGAGCTGTGAACCGAGCGAGAATACTCCGTCTCACGCTTCACGCCTCACGTCTAACGTCTCACGTCTCACTCAAAACGCTCCGCGTTTCACGTCTAACGCTAAAACAACTTGCTCCACAACAGTATGGTGATCGTACCTTTTTGCCGCTGCGCGAAGGGTTTCTGCCGAAGGTGAATTGCTGTTTAGGAAATCGTCCATGTGCTTGCTCAGGTCGGTGGGGTCACCGGGGGTGTACAACCTGCCCAGTTTTCCGTTTTGCAAAATCTCTGGGCTTCCACCGGAACGGCTGGCCAGGATAGGTGTTCCCATCGCCATGGCTTCGATGGTCACCATCCCAAAGGTTTCGGCCCGTGATCCTAACACAAACGCATCGATGGCGCGGTAAAAGGTGTTGATGTCTCTCCGAAATGGACGGATGTGCACGCGGGAATGGAGCTGGTGCTGTTCGATGGTGCGCAACATTTCGTGGTAGTAGGTATCCCCTTCGTTTCGTGTGGGTTCACCTAAAAAACAGAGGTGTGCTGTTTGGTTATTCATTCGGGTCAGTGCCTCCAGCAGGAGCAATTGCCCTTTGTGGGGATCAAAACGTCCAATGAGTCCAAAAATCGGAACGTCCATGGGGAGGTTTAGCGCTTCTCTCGATGCGTTTTGGTCCAAATTCGTATGTAATGCTTGTAGATCTAGGCCCGAAGGAATGACGCATACCCGCTGTGGTTCCATGTTGGTCATGGTTAAGACTTGGTTTTTTAGCCAATGCAATGGGCACGACCAAAGGTCGATGTACGAAAAACGCAGGGTGTGCAGGAGGTGCTTTTTTTTCACTCCGAGTTGCATTTCCATGAAGTAGGAAAGGTGAACATTGCTGTGCCGTTTGGCAATTACAGCCAAACTGAGGTCGCGGGTATCGCGCACGATCAGGTGCGTGGCACTCAAGTTGCGCAGAATGCGTGCTAGGTGCTTTCCGGACTTAAAATCGTAGTATTTTCGGTGCGTAGGAATGGAGATGTAGGGTATTTTCGCTTCCTCGCAGGCCTTTTTCAATGGCGTGTTGTTTTCACCGATGACCGTGACTTCCACCCTGCGTTCCGACATCCAAATCGCATTTCGCAACTGGTTCATTTCCAATCCTCCCCAGCTGTTGGAGGTGCAGAGGTAAACCACATGGCTTGGTTCGTTCGTCGCGCTCATCGGTTGGGTTCAGGGGTATGGCCAGCTTGATTGCAGGAGTAAATAAAGTCCCATACGAGGTAGGCGAGGGCTTTGCTTGCGATTTTTTCTTCATTGGGGTTTGTTGGCGCTGCCTCGGGAAGGTGCAAATAGCTCACTTGGGAAAGTGTTGCCATGTGGTGCAGGTATTTTCGCACTTCTTCCAATTGGAATCCGGAGGGTGAGAAGGCAGAGCTAGGCATGTAGGCGATGGCATCCATGTCGATTTCCAATCCGATGCAAGGCGAGGATGTCAGCTTGGTTGCAAGGGTTTTTGTATGATTGTCCAGCGAAGCTTTTCCAAGCATGTAATCCTCGAAAAAGGTATGGAAAACGGCATTTTTATCGAGGAAATCCAATGTTTTTTGGTTGTTATATGGTTTGTGTAAACCAAGCACGGAGTAGCTGTTAAGTTGTTTTTCTTCCAGGGCAATGGAAAATGAGTTCCCGCTATGACGGCCTTCTGGAGCCCTGCAATCCGCATGTGGATCGAGGTTGACCACATCCAGCTGTTGTTGGTGGATGTGGTGCATGGCGCAAATAATGGGCAATGCATTGTTGTGGCCTCCACCAATAACGATTAGTTTTTGGTGCGCTTGGACGTTCTTTTGAATGAATGCTTGAACGAAAGTATCCAGTTCTAGCACGGATGTACGGAGCGAATCGATATTTTCACTTGTTTCAACGGCGCGAATACTTCCAAGCAAGCAGATTTCATTACCCTTTAAGAAGGAATTGCTTTGCATATTGGCAAAGCGGGAAATGAAGCTCTTAAAGGCGTTTTCTGCACCAGCATTTCCAAGGTTGGCACGTGGTCCAATGGATTCCTCAATACCTAGGATAAGGTAGTGGTGATCAGCTGTTGGTTTTCCAAAATGCATCTGTTCCCCGAGTCGGATTTCTCCATGTCGCTTCGAAGTGTTTAATTGGAAATAATCACCGGGAATAAATTCCAATGCTGTATTCATGCCTTATGACGATTGAAAAGATCAAGGAGAAAGTGCGGGACTGCCATCGGTTTACCCGTTGCTTTGTTGACGAAAACCAACGTTGTTTTGGCGGAACAAAGTTTTTGTTTTTGCTCGTTGTATACCTCGTAGTCGAAGGCGATTTTAACCCCTTTAAGTTCGGTGAGGTGAGTGACAATGATCAGTTCGTCGTCGTATTTCGCGGGGTGTGCGTAATCGATGCTCAAATGAACAACGGGAAGTAAAATTCCTTGCTTTTCAAGATCGCTGTAGGCAATTCCTAATGCCCTTAGCGCTTCGACTCGTCCCACTTCAAGGTAGGTGGCGTAGTTGCCATAATAGCAGAATCCCATTTGGTCGGTTTCGCTGTAGCGAACGCGCAAAATGTGCGTATGAGTGAAGCGTTTTTCCACTTTTTTCTCTTGAATGTTAAATGTACAGATTAATGCCTTTGTAGCTAGCGTAAAATCTGTAAAAATTGTATCTTTACCTAATAACCATTCATTTACTGTTTTGGCAAAATGGCGAAATTTTTTCAATGAACGAATGAATTAATTTCGAAGTAAAATATTTTTAAAAGTCAAGACGAAAAAAACTTTTTTTTTAACTTTTAAATGTAAATATTTGTACCCTTATCAACGGAATCAACCTGCCGCTTCATTTTGAAGCAATCTGAAAAGGGTTGATTTGGTTAAAAACTTATTAACAACGGGTAAAATGAAGAGAAATCACGAGAGCATTTGGCAGGCATGTTTGAAAGTAATAAAGGATAACATTCCGCTGCAGGCTTTTAAGACGTGGTTTGAACCGATTCAGCCCATTCGATTGGAAGGAGATGTTTTGACGATTCAGGTTCCTTCCCATTTTTTTTACGAGTGGTTGGAGGAGCATTACATCATGTTGCTTAAAAAAGTGATCAAAAAGGAAATGGGGAACGATGGAACCCTCGAATACAGCATTATCATGGAGAATAATACGGCAAACGCTTCGCCTTATACGGTGAAGTTGCCTGCTATGAATAAAGCCTCACTGAAAAATGCACCCGTCAGTGTTCCGTTGAATTTGACGGAGAACCACATTCGCAATCCGTTCGTGATTCCGGGATTAAAAAAGGTGAACGTTGATTCAAACCTTAATCCGGCTTACTCGTTCGAAAATTTTGTAGAGGGCGACTGCAACCGTTTGGCGAGGGCCTCTGGTTATGCGGTGGCCAATAAACCTGGTGGAACCGCTTTCAATCCCTTGTTGATTTACGGTGGAGTAGGCCTTGGAAAGTCCCATTTGTCGCATGCTATTGGTATTTCGATTAAAGACCAGTTTCCGAATAAAACGGTTTTATACGTAGGTTCAGAAAAATTCGCCCACCAGTTCATTGACGCGATCAAAAACCAAACGACCAATGACTTCATTCATTTTTACCAAATGATTGATGTATTGATTATCGACGATGTGCAGTTTTTTTCGGGTAAAGAAAAAACGCAGGATGTGTTCTTCCACATTTTCAACCACTTGCACCAGCATGGAAAGCAGATCATATTAACTTCCGATAAACCACCTGTAGAGATGCAGGGCATGGAGCAGCGTTTGTTGTCGCGCTTCAAGTGGGGCTTGTCTGCAGATTTGTCTGTTCCTGATTTGGAAACCCGTATTGCCATACTTGAAAAACGAATGTATGGAAATGGCATTGAACTTCCCCGTGATGTAGTGGAGTACCTCGCTTATTCGATCAATACCAATGTGCGTGAAATGGAAGGTGCCATGAATACCTTGCTGGCACAGGCATCCCTCAACAAAAAAGCCATTACACTGGACTTGGCGAAGCAAATGGTCGATAAGTTTGTCAAAAATACGGCCCGAGAAGTTTCCATTGAATACATTCAAAAGGTGGTGTGCGATTATTTTGACCTCCCAATCGAAATGCTTAAATCGAAAACGCGTAAGCGGGAAGTAGTTCAAGCACGTCAGATTTCCATGTACTTTTCTAAAAAACTCACCAAGTCTTCGTTGGCTAATATTGGGGCACATTGCGGAGGAAAAGACCATGCGACTGTTCTTCATGCTTGTCGTACTGTTATGAATCTCTCTGAAACAGACAAGCAATTCCGGGCTTATTTGGAAGAGCTTGATAAAAAATTGAGCATTCAATAAATATCAAAACCAAAACAAACACTAATGCCACTAACTGATTCTACTATTTTAATGTTGTGTTTGGGTATTCCAGCACTCTTACTTTTGTTTAAAGCCTTCATTATTGTTCGTGAAGCTTCGGCGGTTGTCATCGAACGGTTAGGAAAATTCCACCGAATTGTTGAACCTGGGTTTACACTTGTTATCCCTTTTATAGACCGCAGGGCGGCTGTAATAAACTTGCGTGTTCAACAGTTGGATGTATCGGTTGAAACCAAAACCCACGACAATGTATTCGTTAATTTGAAGGTGTCTGTTCAATACAAGGTAGGAAAAGATCAGGTGAAGGAGGCCTTTTATTCACTTGAGAACCCTTCTGAACAAATCTCCTCCTATGTGTTCGACGATGTTCGTGCGGAAGTTCCAAGGTTGGAACTTGATGATGTGTTTGCGAAGAAAGAGGACATTGCTTTGGCGGTACAGAAAAACATCCACGACAGCATGGATGAATACGGATACCACATTTTGAAGGCCTTGATCACAGACATCGATCCAGATCACAAGGTGAAAGATGCCATGAACCGTATCAATGCGGCTAAAAGGGAGAAAGAAGCAGCCTTAGAGGAAGGAGAAGCGCACAAAATTAAAATCATCAAGGAAGCCGAAGCCGAAGCAGAGGCCAAGCGTTTGTCTGGGGAGGGAATTGCCCGTCAGCGCCTTGAGATTGTGCGTGGATTCAAGGAATCGGTGGAAGACTTCAAAAAGTCGTTGGAAACCGTTACACACGAGGAAATCATGCAGTTTGTGCTCATGACTCAGTATTTCGATACCATTAAAGACATTGGTGCGAATTCCAAGAATTCGTCGATCCTCATGCCACACTCCCCCGGAGGTATGCGCGACTTTCAAGACCAAATCATTTCTGGGACGCTTATTGGAAATAAGCTGAAAGAAATGGACGGCAAGAAATAGCTTACTGTATCAAGCATTTGCCAGACGGAGCGGTAGAAGTCATTCACGTTTCTTCCTTTTTTACAACGTTTCACATTCTTTTGTGTTTTCCGATTTATTGACTTTTAGTCATTAAAGTTCTCTTGTTATTTTCCTTAATAGTACGATGTCACTAAAAGTCCTGAGTAAAAATGGCAATTTTTACAAAAAGACGTACGATAAAATGGCAATAATGACAAAAAGACGTACGATAAATGTGAAAAATTAGTAATTTTGTGGGGTGAGACAAGTGGGACAAATGCGGCGAACAGCTGAAAGAGCGTTGTATGTGTGGAAAGATAAGCGCACGAGAAAGCCATTGCTCGTATATGGCGCAAGGCAAGTAGGAAAAACGTACCTGATTCGTGCCTTTGGAACGGAGGCCTTTGAACAGGTGCTTTATGTGAATTTCGAAAAGGAAATCTCCCTGCGTACGTTATTTGAACAGGATTACGATCCACATCGTATTGTTACGGCATTGGGTGCTTATTTCAACATGAGCGTTATACCTGGTTCAACATTACTTGTATTTGATGAGGTACAAGAGGCACCGGGAGCACTAACCGCATTAAAGTATTTCATGGAAGAAATGCCCGAACTCCATGTAATGGGTGCCGGCTCTTTGTTGGGCATTGCGATATCACAAAAAACGTCATTTCCCGTGGGAAAGGTTGAATTTCTTCGTTTGTATCCGATGAGTTTTCATGAATTTCTGCTCGCACAAGGTGAAGAAGCCATGGTTAAAGCCATTGTTCAAAAAGAAATAGCCATACTCGACATATTGCACGATAAGTTGGTGTTACAATTGAAAGACTACCTCTTTGTTGGCGGAATGCCTGAGGTGGTTTCAACGTTCATTCAGACACGAGTTCACCATGAGGCTCGGGCAGTCCAACGGGATATTTTGATGGCTTACGAACAAGATTTTTCTAAACATGCACCGGCCTCTGTAATCCCGAAGATTCGAACGGTGTGGAATGCCATCGTAAGTCAATTGGCGAAAGAAAATAAAAAATTCATTTATGGCTTGTTGCGGGGTGGTGCCCGAGCACGCGAATTTGAATCCGCTCTCGACTGGTTGGAGGATTACGGATTGGTATACCGCGTTCGGTCTGTATCCAAGGCGCATGTCCCGCTTGCATCTTATGCTTCCACCTCCAGTTTTAAACTGTACATCCACGATTGTGGATTATTAGGTGCAATGGGCAACTTAAGTGCGAAAGCGTTGTTGGAAAAAGACAACCTATTTACGGAATTCAAAGGGTCGATGACAGAACAGTTTGTGTTACAGGAGCTCAAAGCCAATGGCATCGATCAATTGTTTTATTGGAGCAGTGATACCGGCTCGGCTGAAGTTGACTTTCTCTTCGAAAAAGAAGGAATCCCCACGCCATTGGAGGTAAAAGCCAGTGAAAACCTGCAAGCGAAATCTTTACGCGTGTTTGCAGATAAATACCCCGAGTCCCGATGTTTTAAAACTTCCTTGTCCCGCTACCGTGAAGAAGCATGGGTGACGAATGTTCCGTTGTATGGGGTAGGGAGGATACACTTCCCAAATGCTATTTAGGAGCTTTATCCCAAGCTGCATGAACATCATCGTCCATGATGAGCGAAGGACCTACGTGATTTAATGCTGCACGTGAAGCTCCAACTGCAAGAAGTACAAACGCTTTGTCATTTTTAAGTGATTCATCTGCAAATTTAAATGCGCTTCCATCTTGACTTACAGCAGCTAAGACAATTTCCTTATCCTTCAGTAAGGATTTATCGGCGTACTCCAATACTAGACCTTTCGACTTAACAGCCTCAAGAACGATTTCTTTGTCTTTTAGCAAATTTGGATTGGCATATTCAAGTGCGAAGCCATTGTTTTGAACAGCAGTCAGAACTGCGTTTCTGTCGCTTCTAAAAATGGAATCCGCACTTCCTAATGCGTATCCGATATTATTTAAAGCGGCCAAAACGATATCTGGCTCTTTTTTTAATTTTTCGGGAAGGTAGGCCAGGTATTCACCGTTTTTTTTCATTACTTGCAGAGCGTTGGTTTTGTCATTTCGAATGGCATCAATTTGTTCCATGAATTTTTTATCCGCTTTTAAATTCTCTCCAAATAGATCGTCCATTTGCTCTGTTGAATATCCATGCATTTTTCCCGCTGCCAAAAGCAGCTCTTTATCATAGTTTAGAGAATGATTTATGTAATGAATGGCTCCGCCATTAAGGTTGATGGCTTGAAGCATAAAGGTTTTGTTCGTCAAAAGAGAATTGTTGACATAGTTTAATATCCAGGGACCGGTAGCCTCCAGGCCTTCCAGAACAAATTGTTCATCTCGTTTTAACGATTCACTTACATATTGCATGGTATGATAGCCGTAGTAACTGCTTTTGAAGCATTCCAGCAAAAACGTTTTGTCGTTTTTAAGTGATTCGTCCGCATCTTGAAGGGCGCTGTAATCGTTCTTTACAGCTGCTAGAACAAGTTCCTTATCGTTTTTCAACGATTCGTTTGCAAACTTGAGCAACCACCCCTGGCTTTTCAAGGCCGCTAAAAAGCTTGCTCTATCAGCTCTTGTTGCTTCATCGATAAAGCTCGATGGTATTCCGTTGCTCTTAAAACCCATCATTCTTAACCTTTTGTCTTGTTGAAATTCATCGGAAAGATGTTCAAATATATGGTAGCTATTAAGGCGAAGGGCTTTTTTTATGAATTCAAAATCTTTTGTGAAAGGTTTTAATACCTTAACTTGTAGATGGTTGTAACCAATATCATAATCATGGTTTAATGCAAGCAAAGCGATTTGTGGATCATTTTGCAATGCCTTAGGAAGAAACTCCCAAGCAGAAGCCTCTTGTCGAACGGCAGCAATGGCAATTTCATTGTCTGTTAGCAGGTATTCAGCAGCAAAATGTATAGCGTAACCATTTTTTTTAACAGCTGTCAAAATAATTTCCTTATCGGCTCTAAACTTTTCTGCAACCAATTCTAGCGCATAGCCTGTGTTCTGAACTGCCGCGAGAACAATTTCACGATCGGATTTTAACCTATCTGAAGCAAATTTGATGGCATAGCCCGTGTTCTGAACTGCTGCCAATACAATTGCACGGTCATCTTTGAACATTTCTGCTGCTATTTCAAGGACATTTCCGTAGCTCTGCACAGCTGTGTAAAAAATTTCACGATCGTTTCGAAGTTCTTCTGACGCATAAAGCAAACTACGCCCACTAATTTTGCACGCTTTTAATACCAATTCGCGGTCGCTTTTTAACTCATTCGAAGCGTATTGAAGGGATTCACCATTTTCTTCAATAGCTGAAAGAACAATTTCTCTATTGTTTTTTACCCTTTCTCCAGCAAATTTCAATGCGTTTCCGTACTTCTTTACAGCAGCTAAAACTATTTCTTTATCCTCTTTTAGTGCATCACTCGCAAATTCTAACGCATATCCATTGCTTTCAACGGCAATTCGGACGATTTCTTTGTCCGCTTTCAAAACATCACTGGCAAATTGCAAAGCGTCGCCATTACTTTCGTAACCACGATGCTTGACCGCCAAGAGCACAAGTTCACGATCATTTTTAAGATTATCTCCTGCAAATTCCAATGCATAAGCCCATTTTTCGACCGCAGCATAAACAATTGATTTGTCGTTCTTTAAATTCTCACTCGCAAATTCCAGGGCTCGCCCGTTATTTTTTACTGCCTCCATGACAATATCGTGATCATCTTTGTGTTGGTCTGCCAATATTTCAAGTAATGAACCATTCTTTTTTACTGAATTCATGGCAATTTCTTTATCAGATTTTAGTTCTTCTGCAATATAGCGAACGGCGTAGGCATCTTCCTTCAAAGCCAATGCTATAATCTCTTTATCTGATTTTAAATTGGCATTTAAGTATTCTAAAAGTCTTCCATCTATCGCTAATACCTTGATTGAAAAATTTTTATTCGCTTTAATCCTTTCTCCTGCAAATTGGAATGAGGAAGGGAAATTCTGTACGGCCGCCAAAACGACATCTTCATCTTCCCTGAGTGAACTATCAACATACTGGAGGGAATAACCCTCTTTATTTAGTATGGGTAAGATAAACCTCTTGTCTTTCAAAAGCGAGCCGTCGGCAAAACTAAGAGCTCTATAATCATTTACACATGCGGCTTTTACTACCTCTTTGTCCGACTTTAGCCTCTCGTGGGCATGCTCCAATGCGTTTCCTGACAATTGGACCAACTCTAAAATAAAATTCTTGTTTTCTTTTAATGCAGTTCCAGTGTATTTGAGATAAGAACCGTCATTTGACGAACTTACAGCAGCCGAAATAATTTCTTTATCGTTTTTAAGGTTATCGTTAACGAAGGGTAGAATATCGGGGTATCCCTCCTTGATCAATTTCAAAATAAATTCGCGGTCCAACTTGAGTGTTTTATCTGCATGCTCAAAGGAATAGGAGTATCCACTTTTCACCGCTGCCTCTACAACCTCCTTATCCGCTTTCAATTTTTTATCCGCAATTTCCAATTGAGATCCATCGTAGCTCATAGCAATGATAACAATTTCCCTGTCTTTAGTATATTTTTTGGGCAGGGAAGATAATGAACCCATTTCGTCTCGCACGTATTTAATGCAGTTTTCTCGCGTGCTAAAATCTTGGGATTTGCAGTAGAAAAAACTACAAAAGAAGACGAATAAGATTGTTATTTTTTTTAGATTTGGTGTGTTCCCAATGGAGTAATTGTATTTATCAATTTGCATAAAAATCTTGTTAGTTTAAGAAATAAAAAGCAAATATAGATATTTTTATATATTGAAACTTAAAAGTTTTGATAGATGGAATTCGTTTTTTAAATTTAAGGCATGTGGAAAGTTGTATTATATTACTTATTACAACGCCTTCACCTACCTCACCACAAACGTTTTCCTGAATGGCTGACCGTAAACTTGCATTTCCAACAGGTACCATCCGCTATCTAGCTGGCTAATGTCGATGCCTGCCGTTTCACCATCGGGGAGGAATTTCCCTTGTTGTATAACTTGCCCATTGCTATGGATAATGCGGTAAGTGGTTTCTACCGATTCAACCCCTGGAACCACAACAAAAACAACCGTTTCGGCTGGATTTGGGAACAGTTGAACGTTGGTTGCCTCGTTTAATTCATCGATGGAGGCATTGCTGTTTGTGGTGCATGCGCATTTGTTTTTTGCTACACCTGTATCTACCGTATCCGGCGCAAGGTAATTCACCTTCACCCAGCATTTTTGACCGGCTTGTTGAGCGGTGGCGTTCTTGATTTTCAAGGTGTGCCAACCGGTATAGGTAGCTGTTATAGAGTCAATAATGTTCCCGGCATTGGAAAAGGAATCGATAAGCTGGCAATCTTTGTCAACCAATTGAAGGGTCAATGCCAAATCGGTTTGTTCCGGATAAACCTCGACATGTATTTTTTCGCCCGTTTTTGCGAACACACGACCTACTACTCGGCAATCGGTTGAATTAGTGGGCAATGCCCCCCCTTGTTGCAAGGATCCTACATGGTTGTCACCAAGGTCATTTGACATTTCCCATTCTTGTGTGATACGCTTTGAAGGTCGGTTGTAATTAGCTGAAATGCCCTGCGGTGCCCAAACGGCATACCCACGTCTTCCTTGTGAAGCCGTACCGTCGCACGGTGGAATGGCGATGTCAACTTTTCCGCCTCCATAAACCGTAGCTGTGGCTGTTCCATTGGCTCCACTGTAATCGGATAATACCGTTCCGTCTGGCCACGACGTTTGAACACCGGTTAAATTCTGCCATTGCGTCCATTGGTCGTTCACCGCAATCAATGCTTTTGCTTGACGCTCAATGACCAAGGCATCTGCGGCTTGCCAACGTACAAGGTAGTTTCCTTCCTTAAAACGCAGGTTTTGGTGGCACCAGATCAGGTTTTCAATGTCTGTAAATACGGGTAATTGTGTGTTATTCGTTGGTTCGTGGTTGAAGCGGTTTCCTAAATACCCAATATTGAACAAGTCTTCAAAGAAAATTTGCGGAGCACCATCTACCGCTAGGGCAATGGCGTGCACGACGCTTCGGCGACCGTCGTTTGGTTCGATGTGCGGCGCGAGTTCAGATCCGGAATTCCATCCCGTGTAATTTCCTTGCGTACTTAAGATGGGCCGGTAGGTATCGTGGTTATTCACAAAAGGAACGGTTCGTTCGCGGTTGCTTTGCTGGTATCCCGGCACAGTGCCAAGATCAAAGTTCCCGTTTCCGGAAACGATACCTGTGAACGCATTTCTCAGTGCGAAGTCAAATGTACCGGCTCGGTTTTGAACGGCATTGGCCCAGCTATCGAGCTCATTTCCACCGCCAACCCATTCGCCTACAGCGAACATATCGTTGCCGCCATTGGCCCATAGCGAACCGAATTGTAGGTTCCAAAGGAAATCTTCTGACACATAGCTTGGGAAGTGTTTAACCGCGTCGAGTCGAACGCCGTCCCAACCTACTTGTTTCTTGTACCAAATCATCCAGTTGCGCATGCCATCGCGCATGTAGTTGGATGCTTGGCTTGGATTATAAAGGGCATTGCTGCTGGTTCCAAATGCACCTGCTTCGTAGGAAACATCTGGACCCCAGTAAGGTTGGTTGATGTCGTTGTTGCAGCATGCTGCGCTGGGATTGGGGTAAAAGTTTTGCCAGTTTTTGTAAAAGCGTCCGGATCGACTCAAGTAATTGGCCTCTGTTTCCTGCAAGGCCGGCGTAACATAACTCGAATAGCGGAAATTTTTGTATTTGTTGGTCTCACCGTCGTCCATAGCAGCGGGATCCTGTCCGCCAAGACCTGCCCCACTTCCAGCACCTGTTACGTGGTTCAGGACAATGTCTTGAATCACATCAATGCCATTGGCTTTCATGACGGCTACCATGCGCAGTAATTCGTCTTTGTCTCCAACACGGGTTCCACATGAATTTTTTTGGAATTTGTCTCCCAGATCGTAGTGGTCAAATGGGGCGTAACCGACACTATTCGTCCCGGTGTTTTTTATCGTTGGTGGTATCCAAACAGCGTCAATCCCAAGTTCTTTCAATCGCGGTGCCAGTTCGGTCAGGTAATTTGCCCAGTCGTTGGGATAGTTGCTGTTCCAATAGTCCCACCAGAAACCTTGAAGTACAACTTGACGCTTGGGATTATTGACTTGCGCCCAAGCACTTTGTTGCCAAATGAACAAAACGGAAAGGACAGTCAAAAAATGGTGCAATGCTCTTTTTTTCATCGTTCTTCAGAGATTAATTTGTTCTTTTTTAGAGGGTGAAAGAGTTAATTGAGCCGTGCCAATTTTGATATCAACAGCAGAATCCCCTCTATTTTCCAAGGTCAATTTATGTTCATCGACTTCCACATATAGTGGTTCGTTTTTATAGTAGAATTGAAACGCATAATTCTTCCAAGCAGTTGGTATGACCGGATTGATTGACAGTCCTTTTTCTGTCACACGAATTCCTGCCATTCCTTCCACAATGCTCATCCAAGTGCCCGCCATGCTCGTGATATGTAAGCCCTCAGCCACTTCGTTGTTGTAGTCGTCCAAGTCTAAGCGAGAAGTTCGCAAGTAAAATTCATACGCTTTATCAATTCTCCCGATTTTGGCAGCAACAATGGCATGTACACAGGGCGAAAGCGAAGATTCATGCACGGTAAAGGGCTCGTAAAAGTCGAAATTTTCACGAATGGTTTCCTCCGAAAAATGTTCTTCAAACAGGTAAATCCCTTGCAATACATCGGCTTGTTTGATATAAACCGAACGCAATATTCGGTCCCACGACCAATGCTGGTTGATAGGTCGTTCGTGTTGAGGAAGTACTGAGACAGGAATGAGTTCTTTGTCTAAAAATCCATCTTGCTGAAGAAAGACGCTTGATCCATCCATTTGAGGCAACACCAAATTTGCAATGATACGCTCCCAGAGGGCAATTTCGTTTTCAGATAGAAGCGATGTTCCCTCTATTTGACGCTCTACTTCTAAAGTATAGCCCAAGCACCATTTTGCGATGTAGTTGGTATACCAGTTATTGTTGATGTTGTTTTCGTACTCGTTTGGTCCTGTAACTCCCAGCATTACAAACGCGTTTCGTTGCACTGACCAATGTACGCGTTGCGCCCAGAAACGAGCAATGCCTGCGAGTACATGCCTGCCGTACTTTTCGATATAATTCCAATCGCCGGTGTGACGGAAATAGTTATATATGGCAAAAGCAATAGCACCATTTCGATGAATTTCTTCAAATGTAATTTCCCATTCGTTGTGGCATTCTTCGCCATTCATGGTAACCATTGGATACAAGGCTGCGCCATTAGTGAAACCTAGCTTTTCGGCATTTTCAATGGCCTTGTCCAATTGGTTGTAGCGATACATTAATAATTGCTTTGCTACTTCTGGTTTCGCTGTTTTCAGGTAAAATGGCAAACAATAAGCTTCTGTATCCCAATAGGTTGCACCGCCGTATTTTTCACCTGTAAATCCCTTTGGGCCAATATTTAATTGTGCATGCTTTCCAGTGTAGGTTTGGTACAATTGAAAAATGTTAAACCGGATGGCTTGTTGCGCCGTTTCGTCGCCTTCAATGCAGATGTCAGCGTCTTTCCAAATATTTTTCCAAGCCTCGCAATGGGCGTGATGTAACGCAGGAAACCCTGTTGTATATGCCTCGGTTACCTTGTTGATTGCACGTGCAACTGTTTCAAATTCTCCATGATGCATACTTGATGCGATGGAAACGTATTTTTTCAGTGTATACGATGTTCCTTTTTCAAGGTAGTGTTCGAACTGATTGTCCACATATAAGGTTCGAACATGGGTATTGGGATGGATTTCCAACATTTTTTCCCCTTCCCAGAATGAAAACCGCATGGCAGTTGCCACGAGGAATTGTGTTTTTTTTGTTCGTGCACTTACTACGCCTTTCTGAAGCCCAACCCGTTGCACGTCTTCTTCCCAAAAAAACTCATCGTAGTTGGCGTCGGTATTGGTCACGTTGTTATCCAAATAGGGCGTAAAAC
>Ga0315902_10002027_pt1 | contig 32155 bp, 46 predicted proteins | sample LakEriMetagenome_9_FD_203523 | JGI IMG/M metagenome (GOLD analysis project Ga0315902, IMG submission 203523) | Freshwater fungal communities from buoy surface, Lake Erie, Ohio, United States - Buoy 12 MA117 | ecosystem: Environmental > Aquatic > Freshwater > Lake > Lake biofilm | place: USA... | reverse complement strand
GGCTTTTTAGATGACCTTCGAATTACCAACGGAGTAGCGCGTTACACAGCCAACTTTACGGCTCCGACTTCAGCTTTCGCTTTGCAATAGGTGACTCATGTACTCTAAGAACGGAAGTATTCCAAAGGCAGAGACAGACGGTACAGAGGGCTGGATTGAAGTGCCTGATGCGCCTGATGCACCTGAAGGCAAAGAAGTTGTCTGGTGGTATCCACCGGGATGGGTTATTCGTGATCCTATGCCGATGGAGCGTGAAGGCTATAAATGGTCATGGTCGCAGTCGAGTGAGCAATGGGTTGAGTATGCTTTGTTAGCACCTTTGACTACAGAGGACATCCAAGCCTTAGCGAGTACGGACATCTCGGCGTTGACGAGCGGTGACATCTCGGCCCTAACAACATCACAGATCGCCAGTCTATGACGCCTGAATTGCAAAAATACTATGAAGAGCGGTTTTCCATGATGGCAACGCCTGGCTGGGCCGATCTACTAGACGATATTGACAAAATCATATCTACTTTGCAGGATATCTCTACCATTGACGGCGAGAAAGATTTACAATTTAAGAAAGGCGAATTGTCTATTCTGACTTGGCTGAGAAACCTGAAAACGGTCAGCGAACAAGCCTACGAGGACTTAAATGCGCAGGATGTATGATTTCCGCTGTGAAAGCGGCGAAAAGATTGAACGATTTACGACTTTCGAGGAGCAAATCGTTTGTTGTTTGTGTGGCAAGTCAGCCCGCCGCACGATGTCAGCACCGAACTTTAGCTTGGAAGGGTGGTCGGGGGATTTCCCGACAGCGCATCATCAATTTGACCGCAAACACCGTGAAAAGTTAGAATCGGAGCGCAAAGCGAACGGATAAGCAATTTAGCCCCGTTCATGTTTAATCCTGGGAACCAAAAGATGGCAGGAAAAGGAATCACGACATGTTGATAGATAATGACCCCGAGATGCCTAGCGAGTTAGAGGCAGAAGAAGCGAAACTACCCGAAGCAGTATCTGACGCCAAACCGGAGTTACCGGATCGGTACCGAAACAAGTCGCTTGAGGACATCGTCAAGATGCACCAAGAGGCAGAAAAAGTGATCGGACGCCAGGCGCAGGAAGTCGGGGAAGTGCGGAAGCTGGCCGACGAGCTGATCAAGCAGAATCTTGGCGCTAAATCTCAGCCTGTTGAAAAAGAAGAGCCGGAAGTAGACTTCTTTGAAGACCCGAAAAAGGCGATTCAAAAGACGATTGAAATGCACCCTGATGTTCTGGCTGCCCGCGATGCGAGCGCCCAGTTCAGACTGTTGCAGGCAAGGCAAAAACTTGCGCAGAACCATCCTGATTATGAGCAGGTGGTTCAGAACGAGGACTTTACAAACTGGGTGAAATCTTCACCAGTGCGTATCGGCCTCTACGCCAAGGCGGATGCTGAAGCCGATTTCGATGCGGCGAATGAATTGCTGAGTACCTACAAGGAATTGCGTGGGGTTCGTAGTAAGCAGGTGGAACAGCAGGCAACTGCCGCCCGCCAGCAGACGATGAAAGCCGCGCAAGTCGACAGTGGGGGTACCGGGGAGAGTTCGAAGCGAGTTTACCGACGTGCTGACCTTATTCGGCTGAAAATGACCGACCCAGCGCGTTATGACGCCTTGTCTGATGAGATTATGGCGGCGTATGCGGAGGGTCGTGTGAAATGACCTTTTGATACTTAGGAGTTAGACATGGCAAATACCGCATTTAGCCCAGCAAATAGCGTTACCCCAACAACAGCAGCAACCTTCATTCCAGAGATTTGGAGTGATGAAATTGTTGCCGCCTATAAGAAGAACCTCGTTCTGGCCAACCTGGTCATGAAGATGAACTTCAAGGGCAAGAAGGGTGACACCGTTCATATCCCTGCACCGACCCGTGGCTCCGCCTCGGCTAAAGTGTCCACCGACGCTGTAACACTGATCGCTGCAACTGAATCCGAAGTTCAGGTGTCGATCAACAAGCACTACGAGTACAGCCGCCTGATCGAAGACATCGTCGAAGCTCAAGCATTGAACAGCCTGCGTCAGTTCTACACTGCCGACGCTGGTTACGCTCTGGCTCGCCGCGTTGACACCGATCTGGTTCAGCTCGGCCGTGCATTCAACGGCGCGACCGTTGGTACCGACGACTATGCCACTTCGGCATCGTCGACCAAAGCCTACATCGGCTCGGACGGCACCACCGCGTACAACTCGACTTCGTCGAACGCTGCTGCACTGACTGACGCTGCGATCCGTCGCACGATCCAGCGTCTGGACGACAACGACACCCCAATGGACGGTCGTTTCTTCATCATCCCACCATCGTCGCGTAACACCTTGATGGGTCTGGCACGCTACACCGAACAGGCATTTGTGGGTGATGGCAACGCCATCCGCAACGGCGAAATCGGTAACCTGTACGGTATCCCTGTGTTCGTCACTTCCAACGCCGACTTCGGTGCTGGTAACTCGGGCGCTGACCGTATCTGCCTGATGGGTCACCGTGATTCGATGGTGCTGGTTGAGCAGATGGCTGTTCGTTCGCAGACTCAGTACAAGCAGGAATACCTCGGTACCCTGTTCACGGCTGACACCCTGTACGGCGTCAAGGCGATCCGCACGGCGGCCACTACTGGCGCAGCGCTGTCTTCGTCGGCATTCGCTCTGGCAGTTCCAGCCTAATTAAACTCCCCCGGCCACCGGTCGGGGGTTTTCCACCTAATTAGGAGAACATCATGGCAAATGCAACTTCCGTGACCGTTCGGGCTGGCAATGACCAGTTTCGCGGTCTGTACACCAACACTTTTTTGGTACGCGCTACGCTGGATGCCGATAGTCTGGTAGACGGCGCAGGCGATACCGACACCGTCACCGTCCCAGGCGTTGCCTTGGGTGACATGGTGCTGAGTGCGTCGTTGGCAGTTGATGTGGCCGGTCTGATTGTGACCGCCTATGTCAGCGCAGCGAACACCGTCAGCATCCGTTTCCAAAACGAAACCGGCGGCACTGTCGACTTGGCATCCGCCACGTTGCGTTTGGTCGTCGTTCGTTCGTTGGCGTAACACCCAGGGGCTTCGGCCCCTGGCTTCACTTCTGGAGGCACCATGGTCGCGACATTCCGCTGTTTGCAAAGCGGGCAAACTGTTACGTTTACGCTCCAGCACGACATTGACAGTATGAAGGGCCACGCTGGCTACGTTCGTATTGACGACGACGCGCCGGTCGAGGAGTTATCCCACCATGTAGTCATGCGGCCGCCTGAAGTAGCTCGGCGACCCGGACGACCAAGGAAGATGGAAAATGTCTGAGATTGACCCAAGAGAATTCGGCAAGTTAGAAGCCCAGGTCGAGGCGCTGCAAAGCGAAGTTCACGCTATGCGGGGCGACATTAAGCAGTTGCTGGAAATGGCCAACAAATCCAAAGGTGGATTCTGGGTTGGTATGTCGGTTGCGTCTGCCTTGGGCGGCGTGATCACGTTTGTTGCAGATCGACTCTTTATTAAGGGGTGACATCATGCCAATGGTTGACGGAAAAAAGTACCCATACACGAAGAAGGGCAAGCAAGCTGCCGCTTCGGCCAAGATTAGCAAGCTGCGCAAGGAAGGCTATCCGCAGAAACAGGCGGTGGCGATTGGTCTTAGCATGGCCGGTATGGCCAAGAAGAAGGCCAAGAAATGAAGTCGCCCGTCTGGGGCAAGAAGCGGCCTAAAGGTTTAGGGCCGCCCAAGCCATTGTCGCCAGTCAAGAAAACGGCTGCGAAGAAGATGGCCAAGGCAGCCGGTCGTCCTTACCCGAACCTGATCGACAACATGCGAGCAGCGAGGAAAAAATGAAGACTCCAGCCTGGCAGCGAAAAGCCGGTCAAAACCCAAAGGGCGGCTTGAACGCTACAGGCCGCGCGTCTTATAATGCAGCAACAGGGGGAACCCTGAAGGCGCCAGTCAAATCTGGCGACAACCCACGACGAGCTTCTTTTCTCGCTAGGATGGGCAACATGCCCGGCCCCGAGCTTAAGGATGGCAAGCCAACACGGCTCTTGCTCTCTTTGAAAGCCTGGGGCGCATCATCCAAGGCGGACGCAAAGGCAAAAGCTAGCGCTATATCCGCAAGGAATAAGGCGAAGAGCAAATGACCTACTTAGAACTCGTCAACGATGTGCTGATCCGCCTGCGCGAGCAGACGGTATCGACCGTCGGTCTGACTACCTACTCCTCACTGATTGGCAAGTTCGTCAACGACTCCAAGCGGCAGATCGAAGATGCTTACGACTGGAATGCGCTCGGCACCGAAGTGACCGTGACGACGTCTGCGAGTGTGTACGAGTACGCATTGACTGGCGCTGGTCAGAAGTTCCGCGTCAGCAGTGATCCGTTGAACACGACATCTAACGTCGTGATGCAGAACATCACCGTAGGAGACATGCGCAGAAAGCAGAATCTCCAGCCGTTTGTAAACGCTGTGCCGACCGAATACTGTTTCGAAGGTGTGGATGGCAACGGCGACGCCAAAGTGCAACTGTGGGGCCGCCCTGATGGCGTCTACTCCATCAAGTTTTTTCTGACCGTTCCGCAAGCAGTATTGGCGTCGGATTCGACAATGGTGCTGGTGCCGGACGTGTTGGTGGCCCAGAACGCTTACGCCAGAGCGTTGGTTGAGCGCGGTGAAGATGGCGGTCTAAATTCCTCAGAAGCATATGCGCTCTACAGAAGTATGCTGTCTGATTATATAGCGCTGGAAGCCACACGCTTTCCTGAGATGCAGGAGTTTGTGCCGACATGAGCCAGGCACTACAGGTCAATACGATTTCTGCACCAGGCTTTTTTGGCCTGAACACCCAAGATTCGCCGATGGATTTGGCGGCCGGGTTTGCTCTGGAGGCGACTAACTGTGTCATCGACCAGTATGGCCGCATCGGCGCGCGTAAGGGGTGGTCGAAAGTTAACTCGTCGTCTGGCAACTTAGGCGCGAATAGTGTCGGCGTCATCCATGAGCTGGTCGGCGCGGACGGTGTGTACACCGTTCTGTTTGCTGGCAACAGCAAGTTGTTTAAGCTCGATGGCAGCAATGCTGTCGTCGAGTTGACCTACGGGGGTGGGGGTACCGCCCCAACGATCACCGCCAACAACTGGCAATGCGCATCGTTAAACGGTATCACTTACTTTTTCCAGACCGGCCACGATCCGTTAATTTACGATCCTGCGGTAAGCACCACAACCTATCGCCGCGTCAGCGAAAAATCTGGCTATGTGGCTACTGTGCCGCAAGCTGACTGCGTTATCTCTGCTTATGGTCGACTGTGGGCGGCGAATACCGCCGGTAACAAACAGACATTGTATTTTTCCGACTTGATTGCAGGTCATGTTTGGTCAACCGGCACTGCTGGTACGCTTAACGTCAATACCGTGTGGCCGAACGGGCCGGACGAGATTGTCGCGTTAGCAGCGCATAACGGTTTCTTGTTCATCTTCGGTAAACGCCAGATTCTGGTGTACCAAGGCGCGACAGCTCCATCGACGATGTCGCTTTACGACACGGTCGGCGGGATTGGCTGCATTGCGCGCGATTCAGTGCAGAACACCAACACGGATGTCGTGTTCTTGTCGAACAGCGGCGTGCGCTCAGTCATGCGCACGATTCAAGAGAAGTCCGCACCGTTTCGTGACCTTAGTAAGAATGTCCGTAATGATCTTGTGCAAATGGCCGCAGGCGAAACTCCAGCCAACATCAAAGCGGTCTATTCGGAAATCAACGCGTTCTACCTGATTACTTTTCCGACAGCTAACTTCGTCTATGTGTTTGATACGCGCGGCGTATTAGAAGACGGATCGTCTAGAGTGACAGTCTGGCGCGATCTATCACCAACAGCGTTGCTGTCGCGGCGTAACGGTGATTTGTTGCTAGGTAAGACGGGCTACATCGCGAAGTACGGCACTTACTTAGATGACAGTAGTACTTACCGGCTTACCTATTACACCAATCAAGCTGACTTAGGCGACCCAAATGTTACATCGATACTGAAGCGAATCGGCGTTGTAGTTATCGGCGGTACGAACCAACCTGTCACTATAAAATGGTCGTTTGATTTTAGCGAAAATTTTTACTCGCAAAACGCGCAGATTCCGACGCAAGGCGTAGCAGAGTACGGCATCGCTGAGTATGGCGCGAACGGCGTTCCGGTAGCGCAATACAGCGGCGGTATTGCGTTACAAACGCTCTATGTGCAAGGTACGGGGGCGGGGCGTATTGTGCAGACAGGCTATGAAGCCGAAATTGATTCGTCTGAGTTGTCTATCCAGAAGATTGAAATCCTCACCAAGAACGGGCGAGTATCATGAGTAACTATACAAAAAGTACGGACTTCGCATCGAAAGATTCCCTGGCGTCTGGCAATGCTGCCAAGATTGTCAAAGGCACTGAGATCGACACGGAGTTTAATAACATCGCAACAGCGGTGGCCACTAAAGCTGACCTTGCGTCACCCACATTTACCGGCACGCTGACTGCTGGCACAGCAAGCATTAGCGCTTTAACCGCCACTATTGTTGGCGGCTCTATTTCCGGCATTACGGACTTAGCTATTACTGAAGGCGGTACAGGCGCGTCTACTGCGGCAAACGCTAGGACTAACTTAGGTACGGTTGCGGATACTGCTTCTAACGGCATTGCGGTTCGTACGGCAGCAAACACTTTGACGGCTAGGACGATCACCGCAGGCACCGGTATTTCAGTAGCTGATGGTGACGGCGTAGCTGGCAACCCTACTATCACTAATACTGGTGCTACAAGCGTTGATGGCAGAACCGGCGCGGTAGTTACGTTAGTGGCTGCGTCGTCGCAAAGCGCATCAGGTTCTAGCGTTGACTTTACAAGTATCCCGTCGTGGGTAAAACGTATTACTGTTGTCCTAGACCAAGTTTCGTATGCGTCTGGGACAAACAACGGCGTTATTCGTATTGGTTCTGGATCGTTAGCTACTAGCGGTTATGTTGGTAGTAGCACTTCAATTGCGGACACGCCGACCGTTACAATATCATCAGTCACTAATGGTTTTGGTAATTTAGCTACAAGTGCTGCTGGCACAACGATGACCGGAACTTTTACGATTACTAATATCACAGGAAACACTTGGGTATGTTCAGGAAGTTACCAGCGGATTGGTGATGCAAGAATTCAATTTATGAATTTTTCTGTCTCGTTAGGCGGCGCACTAGATATGTTATCTCTTGTTGCAACTACAAGCACTTTTGATGCTGGAACCATCAACATCCTTTATGAGTAAGCATGATTATTGATACGCTACCTGACCGGCAATTGATCCATCATTTTTCCGATGGGTTGTACGCCAAAGAGATTCGTGTTCAGGCTGGGCAAGCCATATTGAAGCACACGCATGACTTTAGCCACCTGTCGATTCTGGCTAAAGGTAAGGTAGCGGTACTAGTAGGCGACGAAATTCAGATTGTTAACGCTCCGGCGTGTTTAGAAATTAAGGCAGGCATCACGCACGGCGTGAAGGCCATTGAAGATTGTGTTTGGTATTGCATCCACGCGACTGACGAGAAAGACTCGAGCAAGGTGGACAACGTGTTGATTAAAGGAGAATGACATGGCGCTGCCCATATTAGCGGCTGCGGGGGCGCAGCTACTAGGAAGTTCGATGCAAGCGGACGCTGCTCGCGACGCCGCCGCTTCTGCTGCCGCTAGTAACTTAGCGGCTGCAAGGCTTGCCGCAGCAGAATCCCGTTTCCGCCCAGTAGGCATCACGACACGTTTTGGCAGCAGCCAATTTACTCGCGACCGTAATGGCCGTGTGTCGGGCGCTTCCTACAACGTCTCGCCTGAACTGCGTGCCTACCAAGACCGTTTTATGGGGTTGGCAGGCGGCCAAGGATTGGATATCGCAGCAGCAGCGCCTGGCTTGTACGCGCCACTGACGGACGCGTCGGGGCGGCTATTTCAATTAGGCCAGCGCTATCTGGCTGAATCGCCAGAAGACGTCGCGCAGCGATACATGACGTCGCAACTCGACATCTTGGCGCCGCAACGTGAGCGTCAATTGGCCGCGCTGCGTAATGAGCAATTCCAAGCAGGTCGGTCAGGGCTATCGGTTGGCGCAACAGGTATGCGTCCTGGTGGCGGCGAAGGATTGAGAGCAACGAATCCTGAATTAGAAGCCTACTACAACGCTATCGCACAACAGGATGCTGAACTAGCTGGACGAGCGCAAACAGAAGGTCAACGTCAATTGGCATTTGGCACTACGTTGTTCGGCACCGGCGCGGATTTGTTAGGGGGATACCAGCGCGGTTTGGTTGGCTCGCTTGCACCGTTCCAAGGTTACCTCGGCGCAGCAGGCGACATCGAAGCGTTGGGTCAGCAGCCGCTCGAGTTGGGCAGCGCGTTGGGCGGCCGTATCGCCAACCCACAAGGCGGGGCGTCGTTACTCTCTGGTGGTCAACGTGCGGCAGAGTACATGTTCGGCGCGAACCAACTGAACCCGACTGCATCGTTCTTGCAAGGCCTTGGCACTAACAAACAATTTACGTCCGCGTTGGGCGAAAGCATTTTTGGCCGTCAGTTAACCCCAGCAGACAGATATAACTTGGGGCAGTGGTCGGCAAGCCAAGCAGAGTATATGCAGCCCGGCTACATGGGGCCATGATTTAAGCAACCGTTCGGAATATAGGAGCCATCATGGCAAGCGAAATCTTAGGTCTGTTCACCTCACCGGAACAGTACCAGCAGCAACAAGACTTGATGATGCAGCGCCAGGCGGCGGAGCTGGCGCAACTCGATCCGTACCAAAGCATTCGGTTCGGTGCGATCCGTGCCGGTCAGCAGTTCGGTCGCGGCTTGGCGGGCATCTTGGGCGCGGAAGACCCACAGTTGCGCATGATCAGCACACGTCAGTCGGCCCTGCGCGGTATCGATTTGGGCAACCCCGAGTCGATCTTCACCGCTGCTCAACAACTCGCCGATGCAGGCGATCAGCAAGGCGCGTTGATGCTGGCCGATTACGGCCGCAAAGCGCAAGCGGATGCTGCGTTGGTAACACAGCGCACACGCGAAAGAATGTCGCCCGCCTTGCAAGCGGCTGGGCGTATTCGCGAGCTAACTGTCGGTAAACAGGAGCTGTTGGATAGAGGCGCGCTACCTGACTCCCCAGAAATAAAGGCTATTGACGTAGAAATAGCTTCTTTAAGCCGTGGTGGCGGCACAGGGCAAGTGCCGGACGCTATTGAGGTTGCCCGCGAACTTGCTTTGGGCGCAGGCGCGCCGGGGACCGAAGAGTACAACAAGTCGTACCGCGACAACCTTAAGAAACTATCTACTAAAGATTCTAGTGAGAAACAACTTGAATTTTCGCGGCTGTTGCAGGAAGCAGGAATTGCCCCGGGCACGTCAGAGTATCAATCCAAAATGCGCGCATATATTGACGCAGAGATTACTGGACGCAGGCAAGGTAAAGGCACTACGGTTACTAACGTACTTCCGGGCCAAGGTAAGGAAGGAGCGAAAGATATCCCTGCATTCCGTGACAAGGTTATTGGAACAATTGATCCTTTCCGCAAAACAGTTACCGCAGCCGATTCCGCCATCACTAACATCAATGATTCAATTAAGACGAGTAACTTCGCGTCGTTCCGTGCCGCGCAGACTCAGTTTGCGCGGGCGATCTCCGGCGCGGGTGACTTGAGTCAGAAAGAATTGAAAGCGGCTGGCGCTGACCCGTCGCTAATCGGCGGTACAGCAGACTATCTGTCTACTCTATTTACATCAACACCGACTGACGATACGCAGAAAAAGCTACTCAGCACGTTGAAAGCTATTCGTACTGTAGCGGCGAAAAAAGCCAGAGAAGAAATCTCTAACCAGAAAAAGATTGCAACGCGTGCGGGGTACACCGAAGATGACACCGCGCTCATCTTTAACTTCCCTGAATTTGAACAAGGTAAGGCTGGCGGCGGCGCAGGTAAGAGTCGTACTGTTACGCTAAAAAGCGGGAAAACTGTAACCGTAGTCGAGGATTAATATGGGCTACACCTATACCGTTGACGGAAAATCGTTTCGCACAGATCAGCCGTTGACGGAGGCTGAGTTAGAGGAGTTGGTAGGCGATACGCCGACTGCGCCCGCTGCGCCTGCGGGCGACTTCCGCGCTGAAGCCGCTAGACGTGGCCTGACAAGCACACTAGGCGCGGCGGCAGGCGCTAGCCAAACATTTTCCGACTATCTGACACGGCTGAACCTCAACCCATACGAGTTGGGGTCAAGAGTGGCAGGCCTACCGCCAGAGCCGGTAAGAACGCCGTCAGAATCTTTTGCGCGGGGCCAAGCTGCGGCAACTGAACCCGCAGGGCGTCTATTCTCCGCGTTGGGTATGCCGATGACCGGCGCTATGCCGCAGACGTTTGGTGAGCGCGTGTTAGCCACAGGTATTGAAGCCGTAACCGATCCGGCGTCGTATCTGTTTCCGCCGTTGGCCGCAGTGCGCCGCTTTGGCATCCCAGGACAAATCGTCGCTCGTCCAGGCGAGCAGTTTGTCGTCGGCGCAGGCGCTGAAACAGGCGGCACCGCGGGCGAACAAGTTGGTGGTACGCCTGGCCGCGTGGTGGGTTCGCTGTTGGGCGGCGCAGGTGCAGGGTATGCAGCCGGCACGACGTTGAAGACTGGCCCGTTAGCTGGCAAGGCATACGACAAAGCAGCAGACGTGGTAAACAAACTGCGCGGTGTGCAGCCTGAGAACGAACTGCTGCGTGATGTCGATAGCCGCATTAACAACATCTTTATCGCTGCCGGCGCGGCCGATCCAAACTTCTTGACCACGCTGCAACAGGCGGCCAAGGCGCAAGAAGGCGTGTCGTTGAAAGCGCCAGGTAGCCCACGCGTGCAAATGCCGATCAGCGCGTTGATGGCCGACAACCCGGTCATCATCAGTTTCATCGAGAACCTGTCGTCGCGTGATCCGGTCTTCAAGGCCAAGTACGGCGAACAGTTCGCTCGCGCCAAGACTGATCTGCGCGCTAACCAGATTCGTCTGTTTGGTGACCCCGCTAAGGTTGATCTGGCGACATTAAAGCCGGAAGAGCTTGCGCTAATTAGCGGCGCAACAGAGAAGTCGGTGCAGCGCCAAGTGCGTTCGCTTGATCAGCAGATCGCTGACGCCTACAACGCACCAGTGCTTGATCCAAACGCGTTTGGCGCTCGGATCGAGAAGCTGGTGGGCGACAAAGAGAAGAAGGCGATTGCAGAGGTTAAGCCGCTGTACACCGAGGCGTTTAACATTGCCAGCACCAAGGGCGTAACGCTGCCTGCTGGATCAGTCGACGACATCTACAATTTTGTTACGCAATCAAAAGCTGCGAATATTTTTAGTTCATTCCCTGACATTTATAAAAAAGTCAGCACACGCTTCCGTCCGACAGAAACTGAAGCCAGCCCAATTCTGACTGCCGAAGGCGTGCCCTCCACGCCAGCAGGCGTTAGATTTGCTGAAGCAACGGTTGAAGATTTGGATTCGTTGAAGCGCGAGATTAACAAGCAATTACGCCGTGCCAAAGAGCCGTCTGAAATTCGTCTATTGAGCGAATTGAAGACCCGCGTATCCGGCCACATTAACAACCTAGACCCAGAATTCGTCGCTGCGTATCGCAACGCTGATCAGGCCTATCTGGAAAAGGTCGGCCTGCCGTTTAACAGCGAGACGCTAAAGAACGTCGATCGTAAGAAGTTTGTCGAACAGATTGCGCCGGCCATCATAGGCAACAAATCTAACGTGGATGACTTCATCCGTGCGACCGGCGAAGACGGCGTGCGTGTTGCTCGCGACGCGTTCTACGACAGTTTCTCCCGCGCCGCGCTCAAGAACGACGTGGTTGACCCCAAGGCGGCCAACAAGTGGCTATCCAAGAATCGCAGCGCAATGGCGCTCATTCCAGGATTAGAAGAAGAGCTGCGCGGGTCAGTCACCGACGTGCAGCGTTTGTTGGGTAAGAAAGCGGCGCTTGAAGCAGACTTCCGCCGTGTGGCTGGTGACCAGCTTATCCGTGATAAAGGCTACTCTAACCCGGCAGAGCTGGTGTCGCGCATGTACAGCGACCGCAGTTTTACCAACAAACTGTTGAACCAGTATGGCGCGAACAAGGATATCTTGAACGCCGTGCGGTCTTACATGTTGGACGATATTGTGCAGGCCGCTGACCCGGTCGCAATGCTTAATGACCGCAACCGTGCAGCAGTGTTCAACCGCGTGTTCGGCCCGACGTATGCGCAGAAGGTATCCGACTTCGCCGTGGCTGCCGAGCGCCTATCCAAAGACCCGACGCAGGTATCGTTCCGTGGCGAGACAGTGCCACGCACACCGATCGAAGAGTTGACTGGTGTGCCGCCCGAGCAGATTATCTCGCGTATCTACAACCCGGTGTCTGGGCCGGTGTACGCAGTGACCTCGCTGTTTAGTAAGTACTGGGCGAACGCTGCGTCTAAGGCGACGGAAGAAAAACTGAAGGCGCTGCTGTTGAACCCAGCAGACGCCGTCAAAGTATTCGAGGCCGTGTCACCTAAGGTGCAGAAGTTTGATCCTGCCAAGATTAACCAGGCAATGCAGATCGGTAAGAAGTACGGCATTCAGTGGGTACAGGACGCCGTCAACGATCTGACTACAGGTGCAGCGCGAGGCGCAGTACGCGGCGTAGCGACGGAAGGCGCAATGGCGCCGGTGCCTGAGATGGAGGAGTAAATTGACCCGCTAACCCTTCTTGCCGCTGCAAACGCCGCAGTCGCCGCGGTCAAGAAGGGCTGCCAGCTTTACAAGGACATCAAGAACGCCAGCGGCGAGGTGTCCGATGTACTGAAGGATTTGCGAGCGCAGTTCGATAAGGTAACGGGCGGCAACCCGACAGTTGAGCAGAAGCAGAAGTACAACGAAGAAGTACAGCGCGTTCAGGCGATCGCCAAGGCCGATCCAAATGACGTGTATACCGAAATCGGTGACCAGTTGGGCGCGTTGATGGACAGCTATGACGCACTAAGCAAGGCGCTGTTGGCCGAGCAGATGGAGAGCAAAAAGGTCTACAAGGGTGAAGAGAGCGTCGGGCGTCGGGCGCTGCGCCGTATCATCATCACGACACGGTTAGATGCAATGCTGACCGAGATACGCGAGACGATGGTGTACCGAGCGCCGCCCGAACTCGGCGCGTTGTGGAGTAAGTTTGAAGAGATGTGGCAGACGATCGTGGCCGAGCAAGATGAGGCGCACGCAGAAGAGCTTAAACTGATCCAAATGGCAAGATGGCGACGCAGAAAAAGAATAGCGGAACTAAAGGCCAAAGCAACCTGGATATCGGCAACCGTTTTCGTAGTTCTTTGGGGAGCCCTACTAATGTGGCTAACAACGAAAAGCGTGACGATGAAAACATCCCTTGGCCATTACTGATCACAGTGCTGGCCGTGCTGCTAACTTTTTTTATCGCACTCCCTCTCATGGCGTTCATGTACTGGGACATGTACAACGCAACCGAAGCGGCCGTCGCGGAAGTCAAACGCATGAAACAATTGCGGCGTGAAATACAGATTGAAAGGATGTATGGTCAATGATTACTGAAGCCCAACTCCGCCAGATCATCCCGCAGAACAAATACGTCGAGTACTGGCACAAGGCACTCGCACAACTCTTTCCCGATTACGACATCAACACCCCGAAGCGCATGGCGGCGTTTCTCGCTCAGTGCGCGCATGAGTCGGGCGGCTTTACGGTGCTAGTAGAAAACCTGAACTACAAACCCCAAGCGCTGCGGCGTCTCTTCCCAAAATATTTCCCTGATGATGTGACCGCCAATCAGTATTGCGCACGACCTAACAAGCAAGAGGCGATCGCCAACAAGATTTACGCCAACCGGATGGGTAACGGCCCAGAATCGTCGGGCGATGGTTATGCGTTTCGTGGCCACGGGTTGATCCAGTTGACTGGCCGTGATACGTGGCAAGCGTTTGCAGACAGTATTGAGACGCCATTGTCAGATTTAAAAGATTACATGCAAACTTTCGAAGGAGCATGTCAGAGCGCATGTTGGTATTGGGAAAGCCGTGGCTTAAACAAGTGGGCAGACACGGGCGATATCAAAGAGCTGACCCGACGCATCAACGGCGGCTACATTGGACTAGACGACAGGATCAAACACTATGATCACGCGCTTCATATTTTTGGTGCTTAGCCTCGCCGGCGTCGTCTGGCTAGTCGGCTGCGAAGACCGGTTTCGGTATCCTTGTATGGATAACAAAAACTGGAACAAGCCCGAATGCCAACGACCGACCTGCGCGCTGACCGGCACCTGCCCAGATCAGTTACTGCCCGCGTCTGACTTCAAGCCGGAGGAACAAAAATGAAATGGACACCAGACCAGATCGACAGCGTTATCAAGCTGATCATCGGCTCGACGTTTTGCGTCGTGCTGCTAATGATGTCAAGTTTGGCAATGTATAGTGTCGTTTTTGTAACACAACCGATGGTCGGGATCGCGCCAGCGGACAAACAGTTTTTTATGTTGCTGTCGGACATGTCGAAGTACATACTTGGTGCTTTGGCAACATTATTGGCTATCAAAGGCAAGGACGGCGTGGCCAAGTTGATCGACCCACCGCCTGGCGTATCCAAGGCCAGCGACTGGACTGATCCACCGCCACCCGCGCAGAAGACCGCACCAGCGCCGCGTCAGGAGCCACAACTGAACCCCGCGCCTGTGGTGTCCGGATTCGGTGGCAAGGCAGCGCCTCCTCCAGCACCTCAACCTGAAATCGACTAGGAGACTACGATGAAGAAACTCGTTGCACTTATTGCGTTTGTGCCGTTGATGGCGTTTGCTGGCGGTGAGATGAAGAAGGTCTGCCACGTTGAAAAGGTCAAGGGTAAGGACATGGAGGTCTGCAAGACCATCAAAGTCCATAAGAAGCTCGAAGGCACCAAGGTACCGCCGAAATGAACCCCTATTTTCTTGTCGGTGCCGTTATTGCGGTCGCGGCCGCGGGTGGCGCTGGCTACGTCAAAGGGTCGGCGCACGGCAAGATGGTCGTGCAGGCCGAGTGGGACGCTGAGCGCATCCGGCAGCAGGAGGCGCACGCCAAGGCGGTACAAGAGGCTATTGAGAAACAGCAGGCGATCCAAGCGGACGCCGATCAACTGAGACAGGAGAAGGATCGTGAAACGCGTGATCTGCTTGATAGGAATGCCGCTCTTACTAACAGCCTGCGCAACCGCCCCCAGCGCCCGGTCGTACAAGCCGGTGCCGTGTCCGGTACCGCCGGCGCTGGATCAAGCGGTTGTACCCCCAGAGAGCTTTACCGAGAGGATAGCGAAGTGGTTGTCGGACTCGCCAGGGAAGCAGACGAAATCCGACTCGCCCTCAAGCAGTGTTACGCCCAATACGAAGCCGTCCGGCTCAAACTAAGCGGCGGCGCAACTGCTGGCAAATAACGCGGTCACGCGTCGTCATCCAAATCGTGGTGTCTTTCGTCGTGCATTCGATAGGCGACGGCCCTTTAGGCTCAGGCAGCCCGACCGCCAAGAAGGCGAACGTGGCCACCGCGATGGCCGCGTAATAAACAACGACCATGTCTTTCATATCCGTAGGAGTCTCCCGAGCAGTTTGGTGATCGGCGACTCTCTGTACGGCATGATGCCCAGCATCACGTCTTGCACGAACCGCTCTTCGGGCGTGGCAGGTTTGGAGTAGAACTGCGGCGTGTAATGCGCGCCAATCTTAGGCGGCGCCTCTTTGATAAAGTAACCATCACGAAGCATCTTTTTTCCTCCTATCTTCATTTGCGCGGCGAGCGTCAACACCTTTCTTTTTTATTAACGCTGCCTCTTCCTTAGTATAAACAGGTTCGGCCCCGTTGGCCGTTGCTCTTAACCACACCTCGGCGCTGTAGGCGCCCGCCCCGCAGGCTTTGCACTTGCGCTGGCGCCGTAGTCCGCCTGCCATCTTGATAACATTGACCACATAAGTGCGTTCATTACACAGCATACATTTCATGGTCGGATGGCCTCTGACAGAATTTCCCGTCGTTCTCGAGCATCCCGCAGCGCGCAGTAGCGTTGATGCAGGCGTTGTAAAACCGCAACACGTTTGAACTGCGCGCGCTCTTGGTTGAGTAGTTCCAGCACTTCATCCTCCGACTTGGAGGTCAGCACGTCATTTAGCGCGCGCCAGCTTAGTCGTTTCATGTTCCACTTTCTGTTCGATTTGTTCGACTCGGTTGCCCGAACGCGTCCAGGCGCGGGCGGCTTGGTTGTAGACCTTGGTGCGCTGGCGATGTTCGGCCACCGCTGTCTTCAACTTGGCTTTCCAGTAGGCAAGACGGTTCATTCGGCTTTTCCTTTGATCAGATCAATCATCTCGACGTAGGCCGCTTTGCTCTGTTCGTGCGTCCGCGCCCAGACCATCTCGTAGGCGACCTGGTTGACGCGGCCTAGCTTGCGCAGGAGCGCGGCGGCTTCAATGTCGTGATCGTCCCGAGCGCGGTCGAGCAGGCGGTCGGCGTGTTGTTCTGCGGATGTCATTTCAAGTTTTCCCTTTCAGCTCACGTCGGAGTTTGCGAATTTCAGCGATTAACGACTTATGATAAATGTGCATCCGGTGCAGGTGCTTGGCGTAGTTAGGAAAGCCCATGCCCTTCAACTCTTCGATCAGCTCGGGCGTATCTTCGAACCAGACAGCGCGGCGCAGTACGTCGAGTTCCTTTGGTGTCTTCATTGTTATCTCCTTACTTAGTCGGTTGCCCAATCAAAACCGCAAAGATTCCGGTGTCGCTTGGATAAACTGTACCGCCGGGATCGCGCGGCGATCGCCATCCTGCAACTCGATATGCACGATGCCGTTTGACTGCGACCAGCAGCCATGCAATGCCTCGTTGTAGTGGGTGACTACAAACATCTTGTAGCGTTTCCAACATGAGCCGCCTTGTTCTGGCGTCAATACTGCGCGCATTCCGGTGCCGGCTAAAGAAACGGTATAGAGCGCGTCTGGCGCCGGCACTAATATCGTTGCGCCCCGCGTTGGCGGCGGTGTGGGCGGCGTCGGTGGGGTTTCCACCAATCTGACCCCGGCAAAAGCAGGCAGACAAATCAATGCAAGTAACCATTTCATTTCAAGGCCTCCATTGCGATGTCTGAGATTGCTCGTTTGTCGTGAAGGGCGGCAAAGATTTTTTCGTCAACCGTGTTTTCGGCTGTGAGGATATACACCCATACCTCGCGCAGTTGCCCGGAACGATGCAGACGTCCGATGGTCTGCTCGTACAACTCAAGGCTCCACGGTAGCGAGATAAAAGCCATGCGGCTTCCTCCGTGCTGTAGGTTAAGCCCGTGGCCGGCGCTTTTGGGGTGAACCGCCAACAGTTCAACCAGCCCCTTATTCCAGCGTTCCACCGCATCAGCATCATCAAGCGTCTGAACTTGCGGATAGCGACGACGAATCTCCGCCAGCTCTTCTTCAAACTGGTAGACCAGGATCGTATTGGCATGTTGATTTTCCTCTAGAAGATCGTTGAGCAAATCGAACTTGTGGCTGCTGTACCAGACCGCCTGCCGGCTGGTGGTGAACTTGCCAGGCGTAATCGCCGCCTGTTTGGTCGTGTCGTAGACGAACCCCGAGGCCATCTGTTGGAGTTTACCGGTCACGACGGCCGCGTTAGCAGCAACCGCCTGCGCCTGCGGGAACTCGACCACGAAGTCGCGCTTCATCGTTTCGTAAGGCTTGCGATCCTCAATCGCGCAACGCAGCTCGACAACATGACAAGGCGGCAGTTTGTCGCGGTACTCGCCCGGTTCCAGCACGAAGGTGGCCGGCTTGATCCGTTGCATGACCGCGTCGAGCGCGCCTTTGCGCGGCGCCCACTCGCCGAAATCGCGGTTGGTGCAGACGAAGTACTGTTGAAGAAACGCGCCTTTAGCGCGGCCCAGCAACTTCTCGTCGACGACCTTGCACTGCCCGAACACGTCCTCGAGGCCGTTGCTGGTGAACGACCCGGTCAAACCCCAGCGCACCTTGAACTGATCCAGCACGCGGGCGAGCGCCTTAAAGCGTTTGCCGGAAGGGTTCTTCAGCTTAGTCAACTCGTCGAATACGATTGCGTCGAACGACGACAAGTCTTGGCCTTGCAGCCATTGAATGTTGTCGTAGTTGATGACGACAATGTGCGCGTCGGAATCCAGCGCCTCGCTTCGGGTACGTGATGTACCCACCGCTGTCCGGCAATGTAACTCTCGCGCCCACTTACGCGCCTCGACCGGCCAGACGTTGGTGCAGACGCGCTTGGGTGCCAGCACAAGGAACCGACTGACATGACCGTCTTGGATCATGGCCTGCATGGCAGTCAGCGTGATCGCGGTCTTGCCCGCGCCCACGGGCGCTAAGATCATTGCGCGGTCGTGTTCGTACAAGAAGTCGGCCGCCTTTTCTTGGTAGGGGCGCAGCTTCATCGTTGCCTCGCGTACAAACCGGCCATGATCTTCGCGACGTTAGCGGGTGTGCCTGATTGGTTACGGTAGATGCTCGGCGACTTCTTCTCTAAACACGGCTGGCAAATCCAACGCGGCACGCCGCGCGTCTGTCGAACTACGCCGCCTTCGAGCGATCGCATCGCCTGGCAACTGGTGCAGAATTTAGTATCCATCATTGAGCAGCTCCTTGATCTTCTTGATCGGCCAGTTAGTCGTGTCATGCACGGCCAGGATGACGCTCGCGCCAATCGGACGGCGACCGTAGCGAAAGCGGCTGATGTTGGCCGGTGAAATCTTCAACATGCGCGCAAGCGCGGCGTCGTTCTTCAACTGGTAGACGCGGATGATTTCGTCGAACAACGTGTGAGGTACATATGGTGCCATGTATCAATCTCCTGTTTACTTATTAGTAGGGCATAGCGTTGCTGTAGCGCGATTACCTGGTCACGAAAGATCGCCTGCAATGGCGCCAAGCGTCCGCCCTTTGGGCGCTTTAATTCGACGAACCACGTCTCACCGTTGGGCATACAGACGATACGGTCAGCAACCCCTCGCTGGTTCGGCGACTTAAACTTGTACGTCTTGCCGCCAGAAGTTTCCACCAGCCAGACCAGATAATTCTCAACTTCGGATTCACGCATGGCCGAAATATAAAGGCTAAAAAAGTATTTGACAAGAATTTTCTTCGGCTGTACATTCGGGGTTCAAACAGTTCAGGAGAGTAAAGTGCAGCACTCCAATATCGTCGGCGGCTCTACCGCCAAGCGCGTCATCAACTGCCCCGGCAGTGTCAAATTGGTGCAGCAAATGCCGCCCAAGCCTTCTAGCGAACACGCCGACCGTGGTACGCTTCTGCACGATGTGATCGCCGAGCTGCTGGAGTTCGACAAGCCGCCCGAGCAGTCCATCGGCGCGCAGTACAAAGATCAGGTTCTCACGCAGGAGTTGCTCGATGAGAAAATTATTCCCGCTCTCGCGGCCCTCGATGTCGTTGACCCCGACAAGACCATGCAATATATGGTGGAGACTCGGGTCGGTTTCGGAGATTATCTGCCTGGCGTCTTTGGCAGCACTGATCTTCTTGGGCGTATCGGTAGCCGCGCTATTGTGCTTGATTGGAAGTTCGGCGATGGTGTTCTGGTCGACGCACAAGATAACGACCAGCTGCTGTTCTACGCTGCCGCCGCCATGCGAACCGAATCTGCGAAGTGGGTTTTTGAGGGCGCCGATGAAATTGAACTCATCATCGTGCAGCCGCCCGAAATCCGGCGCTGGGTTACTGATAAGGCACGGGTTGTTTCTTTCGAACAAGAACTCGCGCGGGCAGTAAAGCGCGCAGAGCAAGACGGCGCGCCGATCGAGACGGGCGAGCATTGCCGGTGGTGCGCAGCCAAACCGATCTGCCCCAAGATGAACGGCGCGGTTGATCGTGCTATTCACCAACAGATAGTCAACCTCGATAAACAGCAACTTGGTGAATATCTCGCCAAGGCTGACATGATGGAAGATTGGATCAAAGACCTGCGAGCGCTCGCGTTTCAGGTGCTAGAATCAGGTGCAGAAGTGCCAGGCTACAAGTTGGTGGCCAAGCGCGGCACGCGGCAGTGGGTTCAAGAAGCAGCGATTGAAGCATGGGCCGACGCGAATGGAATCAGCGACGCGTATGACACCAAGATCAAGTCGCCTGCGCAAATGGAAAAAGTGCTGAAGAAGCACGGCAAAGAATTACCGAGCGATCTGGTTACGACCGTGTCGTCAGGTAGTACGTTGGCAGTGGAATCTGATCCACGGCCAGCGGTGTTACAAATCGGGAAGCAGTTAACTGCGGCCCTCTCTAAACTCTGAAATCAAGGAAACTATCATGGCCTTCGAATTAGCAAACCTCCCTCCTGTTTCTTCCCTGTCAGTCGCTCTGCGTCAGCTCGAGAAGGATGTCGGCCCAGCGGGCAGCGTCATTCTCAAGATGGACAAGCGCGGCGATTGGGTCTTCGGCGCAGACCAAACCGAAGTGGATGACGGCACCTTGTGGGCAGTCAACCCGTTCTCGTTCGTGCATGGTTTTATCGCATGGGGCGACGGTGAAGTGTTGGGTGAGAAGATGGTATCGGTGTCGCAGCCGTTGCCAGAGATGGAGCCAGCACCTGCTGGCGCCAAGCGTGGTTGGGAGACGCAGGTTGGTATGTCGTTGAAGTGCATTAGCGGGCCGGATACCGGTTTGGAAGTGCGCTACAACGTCACGTCAGTCGGCGGCAAACGTGCCGTGCAGGGATTGGCTGTAGCGATCGCGCAGCAAGTTGAAAGCGATCAAAGCAAGCCGGTACCGGTCGTCACATTGAAGCGTGACCACTACACGCATAAGAGCTACGGCAAGATTTATACGCCGGTGTTTGAAGTGCAAGAGTGGATGAGCATGGACGGTGGCAAGGCAGAAGAAACTGCCGAGGAAGCCGCACCAGCACGTCGTCGTCGCGGTTAAGTTTTACGGGCCGAAAGCGGATACTGGAGAGCGCCGGATCGCACCACCGGCACAGAGAAAGCTCCAGGCGCAGCGAGTAGGCCCACCCTATAACTATGAAAACACTTTGGGTTGATTTCGAGACGCGCAGCCGCTGCGATCTCTTTAGTAAGGGAGTCTATAACTATGCACAAGACGCCAGTACAGATGTCCTATGTATGTCCTACGCGTTTGACGAGGATGCCGTTACCACTTGGACTCCCGACCAGCCTTTTCCGGATTCTGTTAAGAATCACGTGGGAACCATATCCGCGCACAACGCTGCATTCGAACGTCTTATCTTTTGGTACGTCCTACAATGTAACTTTCGGCTCGAGCAGTTCTACTGCACCGCGACTCAAGCGCGTGCTAACTGCCTACCGGGCAGCCTTGAAGACGTCGGACGCGCCATCAGCAGCAATATGCGCAAAGACCACCGAGGCAATCAGCTCATACGAGCACTATCCATTCCACGTGCGGATGGCACATTCAACAGTGATCCATCTTTGATGGCCGAGATGATTCGCTATTGCGAAACCGACGTCAAAGTAATGCGCGAGATCAGCAAAGCCATGCGCCCGCTGTCAGACGATGAACTGGCTGATTACCACGTTAATGAGCGCATCAACGATCGCGGCGTATTGCTTGATCTACCGTTAGCGCAGGCGGCGATCAAGTACGCGGCCACCGAGATGGAAGAGATCGAGTCGCTCGTGCAGGACATCACCAAGGGTGAGATCAATTCCGTGCGCAGCCCGCGCATGAAGCAGTGGGTTATGGATCGCGTCGGCCCGCAGGCGCTGGCGATGATGGAGGTCTACAAGGACGGCGAAAAGAAGTACAGTATCGATAAGTCGGTACGCGCCAATCTGTTACTTTTTTCGGAGGAAAACCCCGATGAGATTCCGACCCATGTTGCGGACGTCATTCAATGCGCGGACGATCTCTGGGCGTCGTCGGTTGCGAAGTTCAGCCGCCTTGGCGAGCTGGCTGACGAAGTTGATCACCGAGTACGAGGTGCATTTGTCTTCGCCGGAGGCTCTGCCACCGGGCGTGCGTCAAGTTATGGCGCGCAAGTCCATAACTTCACCCGAAAGTGCGCAGATGACCCCGAAGCTGTACGGAACGCTATGGTCAGAGGCCACAGCATCGCCCCAAGATTTGGAAAACGCGTTACAGATGTTCTCAAGGGAATGCTCCGGCCCGCACTAATACCGGCGCCAGGGCATTCGTTTGTTGTCGCCGACTGGTCGGCGGTCGAAGCCCGCGTCACCGCGTGGGCGTCCGCCGATCCGCAGGCCGAAGAGGTGTTGCAGGTCTTCCGTGACGGCCGCGACATCTACAAGCGAGAAGCGGCCGGTATCTACCGCGTGCCAGAAGAGACGGTCGACAAGGACCAGCGCCAGATCGGCAAGGTGGCGATTCTGTCGTTAGGTTTTGCCGGGTCGATCGGCGCGTTTGCAGCGATGGGCCGCGCTTATGGTGTGATGATGCCCGAGTCGGATGCGCGGCGGATTGTGGACGCGTGGCGCCGTGCAAACTCATGGGCGGTGCGTTACTGGGCCAAGCTCGAGGACGCCTACACGCGCGCGCTACGCAACCCAGGGCGCGAGTTCTCAGCCGGGCGCGTGACGTACCTCTACGACGGTCAGCATCTCTGGTACGCGCTGCCCTCGGGTCGGATTCTCTGTTACCCATTCGCTAAGTTCGAGGGCGACGAGATCACTTATATCAAGGCGGCGTGGAAACCGGCGGCCGACGCCAAAGAATGGCCGCGAGCGCGCTTGTGGAAGGGGTTGGCCTGTGAGAACATTACTCAGGCAATCGCACACGACTTGCTACGGCATTCTTTACGCCAATTAGATGACGTTGTGCTGCATGTCCACGATGAAATTGTGCTGGAAACCGCCGACCCTGAAGCACCCAATACCTTAAAGCAAGTGATGTGTACGCCGCCTGACTGGGCGGCAGGGCTACCGCTGAATGCGGAAGTGGAAGTGATGAGTCGTTACGGCAAATAAAAAAGCCGCCTGGCAGGGCGGCTTTAACTACTACGGGAGAAGCACTTGGAGTTCTTAGAGTATCTCACAAAACTCGCGCCTGAAGGCGAAACCCTATTAATCGTTCGGCAAAAGCCGAAACTCAAAGACGGACAGGTCGAACTGCACGCCGACGGGGCGGTCAAGGCCGTCTGGCCTGCGTTCTATCCTGATCACCGGCGCCGTGATGGCGAGGCGTGGTATGGCAACACCGCGTCGTTCATCGTCGATCGGTTTACTGAAGGCAAACCCAGCGCCAGCGCCGCTAATTGCGAGTACGTCTTGGTGATGGTGTTAGACGACGTGGGCGACCCGGCCAAAGCGCCTGAGACGCCGCCGTTAGCGCCGACTTGGATCATGGAGACGTCGCCCGGATCGTTTCAGTGGGGCTACGCGTTCTCAGAACAGCCGACCAAAGCCGACTATGCCGCGGCCATTAAAGCAATCGCAGCGGCCGGCTACAGCGACCCCGGCGCCTGCAACCCGGTGCGCAACTTTCGGCTACCGGGCTCGGTTAACCTAAAACCCGGCCGCAATAGCTTTGCCGCGCAGTTGACCGAGTTTCACCCCAACCGCGAATACACGCTTGATGAAATCTGCACGGCATTAAACGTCACACCGGTGCCGGTCGAGTCGATCGGTGTGTCCCCAATTAAACTGGCGGATGACGGTGGCGACGACGTCTTCGGCTGGCTGGGCGAGCATGGTCTGGTGCTGACCAAACCCAACCGCGAGGGCTGGGCCGGCGTCGTCTGCCCGAACAAGGACCAGCATACCGACGGCAACCCGGAAGGGCGCTATAACCCGTCTTCGCGGGCGTATTGCTGCCTGCACTCGCACTGTATTGATCTCAGCTCGGTGGACTTTCTCGCTTGGGTTGCCACGAACGGCGGACCGAAACGCGAGCCCGGCCTGCGCGAAGAACTGATCGTCGGCACGATGAACATGGCGCTGGCCAAACTCGAACCGACGGACGAGTTCCCGGACGTGGCGTCCGACGTGGTCGAAGACGTCGAGCGCCGGCAGTCGGCCCGCGTCGAGCGCGAGGGCTGGTATACGCGGTATGCCTACGTCATCGAGGACGAGGCGTACTTCGACTTAGTTAACCGGCGAGAAAAGACGCGCAGCGCGTTTAATGCGGTCTACCGGCATATCAACTGCACGTCGATTCACAATGGCCGCAAGATTGAAGCGTCCGTATGTTTCGACGAGAACCGAGACGCGAAGGGCGCAATGGCCTTGACCGGCATCACCTACGCGGCCGGCGATGGCGTGGTGGTGCGCCGTGATGGCGTCGAGTACGGCAACCGCTGGCGCGACGCGCGGCCGATACCGGTGCCTGGCGACGCGTCCCCGTGGCTCGAGCATGTCGAGCGCATGGTGCCGAACTCGGACGAGCGCGAGCATTTGCTGAATGTCCTTGCCTACAAAATCCAAAACCCGAGCGTCAAGATCAATCACGCTGTCCTAGTCGGTGGTTTACCCGGCAGCGGTAAAGACACCATGATGGCGCCGTTTTTCTGGGCCATCGGCGGCGACACTAAACAAAACTGCAGCCTGGTGCGCAACGAAGAACTCACGTCCCAATGGGGCTACGCGCTCGAATGCGAAGTGATGGAAATCGCCGAGCTGCGCCAGAGTGAAGCGCGTGACCGGCGTGCGCTTGAGAATAGTCTAAAGCCGATCATTGCAGCGCCGCCGGACTTTTTACAGATCAACCGCAAGGGTCTGCACCCTTACATGGCCCCGAACCGCGTCCTGGTGGTTGCGTTCTCAAACGAGCGGGCCGCTATTTCGATTCCAACTAACGATCGGCGGTGGTTTTGCCTATGGTCGGACGCCGGCCGGCTGCCGGAGGCTGACGCGCGGCGCTTGTGGACTTGGTATAAACACAAAGGTGGTTTTGCGGCCGTTGCGTCTTATCTGCACGGCCGTGACGTCTCAGCGTTTAACCCGGGCGCAGCGCCGCCGATGACAGAAGCCAAGGCGATTATGATTGACCACGGCCGCTCGACGGCCGAGTCGTACCTGGTCGAACTGATTACCGGCCGCGTGGGTGAATTTGCGGCCGGCGTTGTTGCGTCTCCGTTTTTCTCGCTTTGTGACCGGTTAGCAGGGTCCGCACCAGCTAATGTCAAAATTCCGCCTGTTGCGCTTTTGCACGCGTTAACCGAGGCCGGATGGGTAGACCTCGGCCGCGTTGGCACGCGCGAGCATCAAACTAAAAAGCAACTATTCTGCGCGCCGGATATGGTTGATCAACCTAAGGCGGAACTGCGCCGCATGGTCGAGCAAACCCCGGCACCGGCCGCGGTTCGCTTGGTGAAATAAAAAACCCCGATACTGCACCTGAAAACAGTATCGGGGTGAAAGGCGGCGCCGCATGGCGCCGCCGAGGGGAAAACTAGCCGGCTACAATCTTCGCAGAATTATCAGCACGGCGGCGAAAAGTTTAATCAAAATCATAGCGGCCGCCTTCTGAATCGTTGCATTCTTGGTCCAATACCTCGGCCGCTTCGCGCTCCAGGCGCTTGATCACGCGCGAATCGAGAATATCGGCGATATCGCAGGGTGAACCGGCCGGCCGCGCATGTATTAGCCAAGCGGTAGCCGGTAGACCTACCGACCGATCGGCCGGTTCAAAATCATACCAGCACGTTAACTCGATATCGGCTATTGATTGTTCGACGCGCTCCAAATAGTGGGCATAGGGCCGCCGAGCGCCGGCGACAGCGGCCGCATCTTTTCTCGCTTCATTCATTTGTTCACCCTTTCGGTAATAGTTTGAATTCGTTTTTACTGGAAAATGCGCCGCATATCTGACACTTGAGCGCGCTCCAGCTAAAGTGAAAAACGCGCGTCTGGCCACTACAGCGCGGGCAGGCGATTAAGCGGCCGCCTGCGCCGGCCCGCGTATACCGATTAATCGTCATTAAAAACCTCGAATAGTGGAATTGTCGAATCGTACTGAGCGGCCGTTTCAGCGCTTGCGCCGGTGTATTGGACCGCCTGCAGGAAATTGAGCGAGTCGAACCGCTTGATATATTCGGCCGTCGATACGGCCGGCGTATACGTCGGAAATTTGCGTATATCTTTGGGCTTTTTCGGCCGATAGGGTTTGCGGGCCGCTTTGGCTAATTCGATAGGATCCCGATCAAATTTCACTTTATAGGTTGTTCCGTCGATAACTATTGTTTGCATAATGTTAACCCTCCATTAGTATTTTTTTAAGATACGGGATTGCATAGCCCGTTAGGTTCGACAATTCTTTGAGTGTCATATTGAGATTTTGCTCATATATCCGCCGGATATCATCATGCGTTAATCCGTTGATTGAGCGCTTTAGTGTATAGGCCATTGTTTACCCTCCGTTTAAGTTTAGATTGTGCAACATCCGCAACAGGGCGCATCAATGCAGCGGCCGCGCGCGTTGCGGTAATAATCACGCGGGCCATGCTCGCCGATCAGCGTCACCGTGTCGATTTTGGCCGCTCGGCGCTGCAATAGGACCGAGCGGCCGCGTTTCCATTGAATGACGTCGCCTGGTAGGATCCGCGCGCCGGTAGCGGCGCAAAAGCCATCATATTTAGCGGTTATTGTTTTCATATTAGGCCGCCTTTTGCATGAAAAATACTTTTTCCGCTTTTTTGGCGCCGGATCCGTGGGCCAAAAAGCCGACGATCGTCGGCCGGTCGGCCCGTGCGCACAATTGACAATCCGCGCAGCTGATATCATCGCGCAGCTGCGCGGGGCAAGTGACGACCAGGCGGCCGGCCGGCGTGCGGTTTTTGGCGCCGGCGTCGATCGGTAGAATTGTGACGACGGGGCCGGCGCCGGTATCAGCGAGCGCATCGGCGTGCGCTAAATCGTTGGCTGATAGATTGATCGTAAAGCCGGCCGCGTTGGCCGCTTTAATTTGTGCCAGGTTGTCGGCCGTGGCGGGTTTGTGGGTGTAAGTAAAGCCACGGCGGCCGGCATTGGCCGCCACTAGCATTTCGAGCGCGGCCGGATTAATCGAATTGTCTAAGCCTGGTAAATCACCGGCTTGATTGTGGCGCCACAATTGGCCGGCCGGTAATTGTGCGATCGCGTCGCAGAATTCGGTCCATTGCATGCCGCGGTCGCCGGCCGTGACCGCGCGCCAATGCAGCGCAAGCGGGCCGCCGTCGGCGTAACATCCGCCGCTTTTGAGCGGGCACGCGCTCGGACACGATAGCGCCGATGTCGTCGATACCGGTATCGGGCCGGTTTTAACATTGTTCGATTTTAGGGTTAGGTGTACGGTTTTCATTGGTCGGATCCCTTATTACAGGTTTTTAGAATGACATTAAAACGAAAAGAAAAGCCCACAGGTACAGAAAAACAAGGGTTCCTAGTAGGATTTCGAGAATTGTTTGTTTCATGCGCGGCCCCTTAGATGAATGACAGGCCCGACACGCGGTAGCACGCGCCGGATTCGGTTTCGACGTCGATAGTGCCGAATTTATGCACGGCCAATACAGTGACAGTCTGCAGGCGGCCGTAAACGTGGATTTTGATCTTCTGGCCAACGGTAGGTTTTGTGCTCATTTGATAACCCCTATGTTTTGTTGTGTAAAGAATTGTGTTACATGCGCAGGATAGCATACAAAATTAGACTGTCAAGGAATATTTTACATTTTTTTGAATAGCCCTGGAAAGTGTAAGGGTTTGCGGGCAATGCGGGCAATGATGCGGGCAATGGTTTTGGGACAAATTGCCCGCACGAAAAGCCGCGCCAGCTCTACGTTTTGATGCGTTGCGGGCAATGAGGGCAATCAATTTTCAGATGTCAGTGAAAATATATAAAATAGGGCTAGATTGTGAAATTTTGCACGGCCGCGCATTTAACAGTTGGAGCGGCAGCGATTAAAAAGGCATTGCCCGCATTGCCCGCATTGCCCTCATGCTAAAGTGACAACATGCCAAAACCGCCTACATTGACGCCGAAAAGATTCCAAAGAAAATTGACGGAAAAACAACTCGGAATATTGGCGGCCGCTGGCGCCGGAAATATTACAAAAGGGCTCGACGTTGTTTTGAATTGTTACCAAGTACTGTATAACGCCGGCGTCAAAAGTGATGACAAATTAGAAATATTACTTTCGGATATGAGCCTTTCCGACAAATAGGGGTTTTTGATATATAGGCTTGCGGCCGTACAGGTGTCTGCAAAATGCACCCGCTCACCCTCATCTGTTACCAAAAAGATAAAAAGCTATCAGCCCCTGGCAATCAATAGCCTGGTTCTATCCCCAATAGTCTGCGTCAATCGCCTGCGCATCATGTCTTCATAACCCGCATTATGTAAAATGCCCGCGGCCGCCTGCTGGTAGCCATTGGCTATCGACTGCTTGCTTTTTTGGCAACATTGATGGGGGGGAGGGGGTGGTCGGTCAGATTAAAATTTGCGGGTGCCTCCACCCCACAAAAAAAGCAAAAATGGCTACAATGCCCGTGAGCTTTCCAACTGGAGAAAAAGCGATGGCAACGGAATACAAAGCCCCGCGCAAACTGCCGATGACCGAGAGTCAGAAGTTGAAGGAGTTGCGCAAGATGATGGTCGAGGGGCGCGGCAAGGCGGTCGTGCAGAAGATCATCGACATAGCTCTTGAAGACGGCCACCCTGGCCAGATGGCGGCGCTAAAGATGTGCGTCGACCGCACACTGCCCATGAGCATGTTCGAAAAAGGTAACGGCCAGCGCAGCGCCGTGACCATCAATATCACAGGACTGGACGGCATCCCGCTCCAGATCGGCGCACCCAGCGCCACCGAGCCGCTGACGCTGGAGATGGAGACGCCAACCGATGGCTGACTTGAACTTTCAGCTGTTGCCGTGGCAGCAGACGGTCTTCTCCGACCAGACGCGCTTCAAAGTCGTCGCGGCCGGTCGCCGGTGTGGTAAATCGAGACTGGCGGCGACCACGCTGTTAATCGAAGGCCTGCGCTGCCCGCCGGGATCAGCCGTGCTGTACGTCGCACCGACCCAGGGCCAGGCGCGGCAGATTATCTGGAACGTCTTGCTCGATCTGGGCAAAGACATCATCGCCAACAGTCACATCAACAACCAGGACATCACGCTAATTAACGGTGCGACGATTTATGTCAGGGGCGCCGACCGGCCGGATACGCTGCGGGGGGTTAGCTTGACCTACGCCGTATTGGATGAGGTGGCGGATATCAAGCCCGAGGCATGGGAGCAGGTCATCCGGGCGTCCTTGTCAGACAGGAAAGGGCGTGGGTTGTTCATTGGCACGCCCAAGGGCCGCAATTGGTTCCATGACTTGTACAAGTTGGGGCAGACCGAGCAAGACAGCGACTGGAAGAGCTGGCACTTCACGACCAAGGACAACCCGTTAATCGACCCGACGGAGATTGAGTCGGCGAAAAAGACGCTGTCGAGCTTTGCATTTAAGCAAGAATACATGGCCAGCTTCGACAACGCGGGTTCGGACGTGTTCAAGGAAGACTGGATCAAGTACAGCGACGAGCCGCAGTACGGTAGCTACTATGTGGCGGTGGACTTGGCCGGGTTTGAAGAGGTGGCCAAGCAGGCGGCGAATTCGAAAAAGCGGCTGGACGAGTCGGCGATAGCGATTGTGAAGGTGACCGAAGACGGGACGTGGTGGGTCAAGGAGATTTGGCACGGGCGCTGGGACATCCGGGAGACGGCCGCGAAGATTCTGATGGCCATGCGCGACTACCGGCCCTTGAGTGTGGGGATCGAGCGCGGGGCGCTAAAGAACGCGGTTTTGCCGTATTTGAGTGACTTAATGCGGAAGAATAATGTATATTCGCACATAGTTGACCTGACGCATGGCAACCGAAAAAAAGCCGACCGGATAATCTGGGGACTCCAGGGTCGCTTCGAGCATGGCAGGATCGTGCTAAACGAAGACGGCGACTGGGAGACATTCCTCGACCAACTGCTGTTGTTCCCTGCGCAGGGCGTGCATGATGACCTGCCCGATGCATTGTCCTACATAGACCAGTTGGCCGTAACCTCTTACTTTGCGGACGACGCGGATGATGATTGGGAACCAATCGACGTGATCGCTGGAGTGTGAGATGGATCAAAACGACTTTGATCAGCCGGATGAGGCCGATAAAGAGTTAGTTGCTTTTGTTACCGACCATTGTGATCGGTGGCGTACCTACCGAGACATCAATTTCCTGCCGAGCTGGGAAGAATACGAACGTATCTTCCGTGGCGAATGGGCAGTCGAAGACAAGACCCGCGACTCCGAACGCTCCCGCCTAGTCACACCGATGACGCAGCAGGCGGTGGAGACACGCCACGCCGAGATCATGGAAGCGATCTTTGGCTCGGGCGAATACTTCGACATCGAAGACGACTTGAAGGACATCGACGGCAGCCCACTGGACGTGGAGATGCTAAAGCGCCAGTTGATGGAAGACTTCAAGAAGGACAAGATCAGGAAAGCTATCGACCACATCGAGTTGTTAGCTGAAATCTATGGCACCGGCATCGGCGAGATCGTCGTTGGCATGGAGAAGGAATACATTCCCGCCACGCAGGCGATTCCTGGCCAAATGGGTCAGGCGGCGATTGGTGTGGTTGAGAAGCCGCGCGTGTCGGTCAAGTTGGTGCCGGTGAACCCGAAGAACTTCTTGTTTGACCCCAACGGCACGACGATCGACGATTGCATGGGCGTGGCGATTGAGAAGTACGTCTCGATCCACAAGGTGGTCAAGAACATCGAGCGCGGTATCTACCGCAAGGTCAACATCACGCCGACCTACGAAGATACTGATCTGGAGCCCACGCAAGAGATCAGTCATTATCAGGATGAGAAGGTCAAGCTCCTGACCTACTACGGCTTGGTGCCGCGCGAGTATCTGACCGGCAACGACAAAGACGTGGTCGAGCTGTTCCCCGAAGAGTCGGCGGCGGAAGATTATCAGGACATGGTCGAGGCGATCGTTGTGATCGGCAACGACGGGATGCTGTTGAAGGCCGAAGAGAACCCGTACATGATGAAGGATCGCCCTGTGCTGTCCTATCAAGATGATACGGTGCCGAATCGTCTGCTGGGCCGTGGGACGGTCGAGAAGGCGTACAACATGCAGAAGGCGATTGACGCCGAAGTGCGCTCGCACCTGGATGGTTTGGCGTTGACGTCAGCCCCGATGATGGCGATGGATGCCACGCGTCTGCCGCGCGGTGCGAAGTTTGAAGTGCGTCCGGGCAAGGCGATTCTAACCAACGGCAACCCGAACGAGATTCTGTTCCCGTTTAAGTTTGGTCAGACGTCGAACGACAATCTGGCCACTGCCCAGCGGTTTGAGACGATGCTGTTGCAGGCAACAGGCACGTTGGACAGCCAAGGTATGGTCAGTCAAGTGGCGCGGGATGGCGGCAATGCGGGCATGTCGATGGCCGTTGCTTCGATCATCAAGAAGTACAAGCGCACACTGGTCAACTTCCAAGAAGATTTCTTGATGCCGTTCATCAAGAAGGCGTCGTTTAGGTACATGCAGTTCGACCCCGAGCGGTATCCGTCGGTCGATATGAACTTCATCCCGACCGCAACGCTGGGCATCATTGCGCGTGAGTACGAGCAGGCGCAGTTCATTGCGCTCTTGCAGACGCTCGGCCCTGACACACCGGTGCTGCCGTTGATTCTGAAGGGCATCGTTGCCAACAGCTCACTGTCAAACCGCATGGAGTTGATGGAATCGTTGACGCAGATGGCCCAACCGAACCCAGAGCAGCAGCAGATGCAGCAGATGCAGCAGCAACTGGCGGTGGAAGCAGCGCAAGCGCAGATCGCGGTCAATCAGACGCAGGCCGAACAGAACCGTGCGGAGGCCACGAAGACGTTGATCGAGGCCCGATTGAAGCCGGTAGAGGCCGAAGCGAAGATTATGGCGGCCAATACGCAGAATTTGCCGAACAACGATGAGTTGGCGAGCAAAGAGTTCGACAAACGGGTCAAGATTGCGGAATTGATGTTGAAAGAAGCCGACATCAAGAACAAATCGAAGATCGTTGAGCTGCAAATGGAGACGAAACGAGAGAATCTGAGCAAGATTGAGGATGATTTCCTTGAATCGTTGGCGGGAGAGTTGA
>Ga0315902_10002026_pt1 | contig 32156 bp, 40 predicted proteins | sample LakEriMetagenome_9_FD_203523 | JGI IMG/M metagenome (GOLD analysis project Ga0315902, IMG submission 203523) | Freshwater fungal communities from buoy surface, Lake Erie, Ohio, United States - Buoy 12 MA117 | ecosystem: Environmental > Aquatic > Freshwater > Lake > Lake biofilm | place: USA... | reverse complement strand
GCCTAGGTCAGGCTTCGTTTGACCTGGGCATCGAGATAATGACCGGCATCAAAGAGCTGGAGCGTGAATACCCAAAAGATTTCACGGTCCGGCCCATTCAGATTTCAGAGTATTACAACTGACCGGGTCAGGCTTTGGGAAAACTTGAACAACCCGAGCCGCCGGTGCGTGTCGTTGGCATCCTCTCCCTCGACATCGCTCATCCAATACGGCCAGCCGATCTGCTTGGCCACCCGCTCGCCGGTGCCGCTGGTATCGTTGTCAGCAATGACCACCCCAGCCGGCAACCTGGCAGCCACCTTCACCATGTTCCCCGCGCTGAAGCAAACATGCAACGTGTAGCGGCGCTTCAGTTGAGACAAGGCCAGCCGGATAGACAACGCCGTGGCATACCCCTCGACCAGGACGTGCATCCCTTTGTTGTTGAACACAAACTCAGCCCCGCTCGTGCGCTGGCCGGACAAAAACTTCTTCCCGCCAACCTGGTCGATTAACTGTACACCCACTAGGTGTCCATCCGACCGCATCGGAATGACCAACAGTTGCTGCCCATTAAACGCCCACACATTCCCCTGTTCTTCCGGGAAACCCTTCGCTTTCAGATAGTCATGCCTACCGAATTGACATTGGTCTAGAATCCAGGCCGCTTTGCTGGCCGCCTCCTTCCCCTGCTTCTGTCGCTGCGCTTCGGCATCGTTGGCTTGCTTCTGTATGCGCACAACATCATCCGGTTTCAGGTCATCCGCATGCCAAACCGCCACCTCTGTGCCGGTCGCCCAGTTCTGAACGAACGCATGAGTACCCATGTACTTGACCGCTCCGTTCCGACTGTTGGGATGGTCTTCCGTCGGGTATCGGCGCCAGTATCCAATCGGCGGTGGACTGTCGATCAGGATGCCATGCAGCCTGCAATAGGTAACCAGGTCATTCATTTACCCTTCCCCTTCAGGTATGCAATGAGCCTGCTCTTGACAAACTTCTCAAACGAAGTATCCGGGGGCGCTGCCGTATCAGCCAGGCCCCTGGGCCATACCCCGAATTTATCTTTATAGCAATGCGCAGCACGGCCAGTCGACCATCCCCTGTACTTGACATGCCATTGGCACATCGCCCAAAACGCTTGCTTGTTATCCCTGCTGGCCATCCCTTCCAGCTCTTCCAATACGCCAGGGATACTGCTCACCTTGTTCTGACGCTCGCGCACATGGCCGCAATGCAGACACGTATCCGAACCGCCGGGCCACAGATGCCCGCATGATGGACACTTGGATTCTTTCTTTTCGTCTTCTGTCTTTTCTTTCTTGGCCTTTTCTTTCCCGTCATCCAGGGTGTCTACGCCGTTGTGATAGACCGCTTCCCAATCTTCCTGGAAACGCAAGTAGTTCCCGCTATGGTCCAGCCAAACGGCAAACTCTTTGTTGTCAGCCCGGCGCATGATGCGGCCCATCTGCTGGATATGGGACGATAAAGATTTGCTGAACGGCCTGGCGCTCACCCCAATCATTACATCAGGGACATCAAAGCCTTTAGTTAGGATATCCGTGGCAATCAATCCATGTATTTCTGTGTCCGGCCTGGCGAAATCTTCAATCACATCCCGCTTGAACTGGTCATCATCCCGGTAGCTGACCGACACAAAGTTATAACCCTCGGCTGCAAACTGTGCGGCTAGGTCGGCGCCATGCTCTACGCCCGAACAGAATACAATCGTTTTGCGCGGGCCACCAAAGATTTCATTCGTCTTTCGGATCCACTCCTCGACAATGTTCCCAGTAATCTGCATGCCCCGCTTGGATGCCTCGGCCTGGGACCATTCGCCCGCCACCTTTTTAGCCCCAGTCATGTCGATTTCTTTTGCAATGAAAACACGCAGCGGCATCAATACCTTCTGCTCTACCAGCTCCCTGGTCGTGACTGTGTTGACGATGTTGTCATAGATATGGGCCAGCCCCTTGGTGAAAGGGGTGGCCGTCAGCCCGATGACCCGCACATCAGGATTGTTCTTGATGAAATCAACTGTCTGCTGCCGGGTGGTATGGCACTCATCGACGATTAAAAGATTCAGCCCAGGGAATGAGCCCCGCTTTTCCAGCGTCTGCGCTGAGCATACCTGGATGTTTTCGTAGGGCCGATACCTCCAATGCCCGGCCTGTAGAACCCCGTGGGGAATGTGATACTTTTCCAGCCGCTCGCTGGTCTGGTCGCACAGAATGATTCGGTCCAGCAGCATCGCTGCCTTGTTGCCCTTCCCCCTGGTTGCATTGAGCAAAGCAATAGCCATCTCTGTCTTGCCCGCTCCGGTCGGTGCGTACAGTATCTGCGCGCGCTTTCCATCTGCGAATCCCTGGCGTAGCGCTGCCAGGGTAGCGTCTTGATAATCCCTTAGTTGTAAACTCATTTGATTCTCCGCTGCCGGCACACTATGCCCGCCGGCTTGGGCCTTGTTTATTCGTAGGCTTTAAGTTGTCTTTGTTGCATGGAAATCTGACGCTTGAGCTGCGCGTTTTCCAACTGGAATTTATCCCTGCTAGATTTAACCGCGTTCATTTCTAACTTCAGAATACGAATCTCTTCGCGCAATTGTTTAATCAGATCTTCCGCTGCTTTCTTCTCTTCAGCTGTCGCGTCCATGACTTTGACGGCCAAGCGGTCGGTTAGCGTTTCGTTCTGAGCAATCAGCTCGTCTACCATTTCCTGGCGGTGGTCTACGGCTGGCGGATCCGCAGGTTTGGGCGCCTCAATCAACGGCGCTTCTTTCGCGGGCTTGGCTGGCTTATCTTTCTTTTCGGGGGTACGCTTCTCAGCCACCTTGCCTTTGGGTGTAATGTATTTCCGAACGGCCGGCGCGCTTTCGCCACGCATCTTGGCAACGAACGGAGCAGACACCCCCACCTTCCTGGCAATTTCTGCATTACTCCACTCACCCCATTCAAAGTCCTCTACGAAAATCATAGTGACCTTGCGTTTGTCAGCGTTGTCCATCGGCTGGCCGTGCAGATTGTTGGCACTACTACCAAAGAACAGGGCGTCCCTGGGGGTGCCGGTTTCTACCTCGCATGGGAAGGTGGCCATCCCAATACGAAGGGCCGCGTGATACCGGTGGAAGCCGTCAGACATCCAGTAATCTGTGCCGTCAAAGAATACCCGCATCGGGGGGAAGACCGACCCGCCTTCCAGGTCCGTAGCGTAGCGCATCACCGCCTCTTCTTTGATTGCTGCGCGCACCTGGGTGCCGCCATCCAGCCTGATTAGTTTCAGTTCTAGTTCTTTTCTATCTAACATTTCATCCCCTTAAAATGGTGCGTCAAAACCTATAAATTCATTGAGCTTTTGTTTGTAATGCCAAGCTTTGGCGGCATCGTCTGACCCCTCTTTGCGGCCAGCTCTCATGCTGTATTTGATAATGTTGCCCTTCAGGAAGCCAATGAATTCCTGGCGGTTAAGCACAGATTCCATGACCTCCCAGGGCTGGATGCCAATCTTGTGATAGTGGTCGCCACCCACCTGATGCTCATCGGCTGATGCTTTCTCAATCATTTTCTTCATCCCATATGTCGTTAGGCCATACCAGCACAGGTGTTTCCAACCCCAGGTATCCGCCTTCAATGTTGAACTCGATGAACTCCCTAGCCTCTTCGGCCGAGCATCCATCCCGCATTAGTATTTCTACAATCTTTTCCGCGTCATAGACCAGCACGGCAACTGTTGTATGGTCCCGCCAAATATGCGCAGGGCCAATGATTGCTTCGTCGTAGCCGTCGTATTTGATCATCGCTTTAGGCTCCGGACGTAGGCGGCGAAGCTTCCCATGGTGTCCTTCTCAAAAGCTTTGAAGTTGTCCACCTCCTTCGCCACCTCTTCAAGCGTGTCGTTCCTAATCTTGTTTGAGATCGGGTCGAGCTGCTTCATAATCATCTGCCGTTTGCGCCATCCCAGCGCCTTTTCCCATATGCTTAACTGTGCTTCGCTCATTTCTTGCTCCTAGTATTTTGTTGTTCCACTCAACTTTGTAGATGCCACCATCGTGACCAAAGTCAATTCGTATGTTGCACTCGACAAGGTATGGATGAAGGCTTACGCCCAACCCATCCATGTTCTGATTCACTCTGTAATACTTACTGACCATTGTCTTGCCACGATCTTCTTCAGGCGTGAACTGTCTGTACAGTGGTTCAGGTGTTGCTGATTTACTCAAGTGTTCTTCTCCTTGAGTTTGGCTTCAATGTAGCGAATGAGTTTTAGGTTTGGTACGCGACCGCTACCTTCTTCCTTGAACTCCACCCATCGCTCAACCTCATCACAATCCTCATCCGTCAGCCCAACCCATGTGCGCTGTGGTGGAGGAAAAAAAGGAATTCCCTGTACATACTGAACCCCAATTACAGAATTCTGCTTTGCTTTTTCATAAACTTCATAGATGGCGGCAATTGCTTTGTGCTGAGTATTTAATTGTTCTTTACTACCAAAATCTTCAATCAACGGCAAACCAATTTCCAACGCCTCCAACGCCAGCTTCAATGCTTCGTCTTTAGTCATGCTTGTCCCCTTGCTCGGATGGCCCATGCTCGATTTTCGCAAGCCTGATCCCAATGGGCGCTGTTCCAATCATCTGCATTTGCTATCCCTTCCTCACATAACTTTGCACACGCCTCACGCTCGGCTATGACAGCATCTTCCAGTTCTTTGATGTGGGCATTGATACGCTCAATCTCTGGTGCATTGGCTTTTTTAATGCGTTCACGCTCGGCAGAAGCGACAAGGGCGGCAAAGCGAAAGACCCATTCGTTCGTCACGTTATACGGTTCGTTAACGTTGGCCTTAAAGTCAGCCTCTCGTGCCATGCGAATAATGTCTTCTCTGTTCATTTGTTCCCCAATTCAACAATAGATCCAAGCCAAACCATCCCTGCTATAACTGCTATGGGCCAGTACAGCCATGCGGGTAAAAATTCAACCGATGCCGAAACAACAAACGGCAGTATCACAACATACAAAACCAATCTAGTTTGTTCTGTCATGTGTTCTTCTCCTTGAGTTTGGCTTCAAAAAATTCAAACGCGGCTACTTTGTCAAAGTCGCATAGTTCAAGTGCTTTAATCCACTCATCATCCGTCAGCCCAACCCACTCATGCTTGTAGTACATCGGTGTCCAAGCAGGTTCTTTCTCAGCGTAGGCTTTGTCTGTTGTGCATTGGTCAGGCTTGCCGTCTGGGTAGTGCCATGCCACAGGTTGATTGCTCATGCGTTTTTCTCCTTAAGTTTGGCTTCAATTCCTCGGGCGTAATGAACAAAAGGCTGATTGCTTAACTCAGCGCCAACACCATAGTTAGTAAACATGGCAACCTCCCATATTGCTTCTATTTCTTTGTCCGTCAACCCAACCCATTTGCGTTGCGGTGGGCGTTCATCCCTGTAATAGCCGTGGTATCCGTCTTTATCCATTGTTCTTCTCCTTGAATTTCTCTTCAACAAGCACCTTAAAAATAAATGTATTCAGGTGGTCCGTTGTCCAGTTCGGGATCTGCTTAATGATTGCATGGGTGTCGGCATTGGACAGATTCTTCCAGCGCTTCTTTGCTTTGCGCGGTTTGAATACTGGCACCCTGGGGTCGGCAAAGAACTCGGGCTCATCTTTCCATGCCGCCCAGGTAAACAACCAGCGCCACATCAGCTGCTCATTGCGGGCGGTGTACTGGTACTGCGCCATTCGTAGACAGACTTCTTTGGCCGGCTTCATTCTTCCCTCGCTTTCAGCATTGCGTCTGCTATTTTGTATGACGCAGGGGTTAATGATTCTGTTGGCGGAATAGAGCCATGTGTGTACCCAGAAAGAATCCCCTGCATAGCCTTGGCCGCGAAGTAGTCCCGCAGCGACATGCCGTCTGTGTTAATTGAAAAGCCCAAGATCCGCGACTCATCGTCGACCATGAACCTGGGTGTTGGGAATGCTGCTCCGCCTGTTTTCTCTCTCATATTGATTCCTTTTTGGTTTCGTTTCTGATCGCCCGCCTAACAATGGTTTGCGTTACGCCAAATCTTTCTGCAATTTGTTGGTAGGAATACCCCTGTTTACGCAGCACAATCGCTCGTCTTACATCTATTGGTGTTGCCGGCCGGCCCGCGCCAATCCTAGCTCCGCCGTGTTTTGTCATATGCTTCTCCTTTAAACTTGAAATCGACTATACACGTATTCAAGATACTTTGCAACAGGTTGTTCCTGTTTATTTATATCAGGCAGCATACATGGCGATAGTAGACCCCCGAGACTCCCGACCTGCACCCTGGTGGACAGATATGTGGAAGGCTCCAGCCAGTCGAAACCTGCTGCTCGCGGAACGTCGTATTCAATTGTCGACCGCCCGTGTCGTGGGCCAGACGCTGATTGTCGGTTTGCTTGGTCGTTTTCTGCAGTCGCTACGAAACGCTGCGGCGCCGGGGGTCTATTAAAGCGCCATCGGTTTCTTGAGTACGGCCCCGACATTGGCCTATTAGCTAACCCGCTCTGAGGGTTGCCGCAGGAGGAGAGACTGGGACTGCTCGCATGTAGCAGTGTTTTTTCAAAACATTTCGTCCACTTTAGGAGCTTGCGGCGCTAACCCGCAACACAACCCCAGTCTCAAAAACAAAAAAGCCATTTACAACTGCCCCGTCGTGGTACCCCGTAACGGGGCGAGGCATGTGTAAATGGCTTCAGAGTATTGCCCACGACGACAACACCTCGTTTATATCAAATTATTTTAATCTGTGCAAACTTTTTTTCTATTGCGGTACAGATCGCTGGCGTAATAGTCCAACATACCCTGCTGGCCGGTGCAAATGTATACATTTTCTGGTGCGTAAATACCTACATGTCCCTTGCGAATCATGCAATAACCAAATCCCCGGCCCCGCTCAACCCACTTGCCAGACTGTTCCCAGACACACCACCAGGACCACATGGTAAAAGCCCATTCAATCCGCCTCTTCTGGGCGTTGCGCCTATGCGATTGGTATGTACGCCTGGCTTCGGCGGGTATGGTTTTGTATTGTTCGTATGTGCAGCCGTTCTTTTCTAAGCAGCTGGTATTGCGCGCCTCATTTGTAAGCGCAACAAATGTTTTGTGCCTGACATGACTGCCGCCATCGGTGCGGGCAACCTTGTGCTTTTTTAAAATCTGCTGGATCCACTGGTAGCTTACGCCATACATTTCAGCAATTTGGGTGGTCGGCAGACCAGATTGGTATTCACTGATAACTTGCAACTTATCCATTTTTATGCCATCTGGCACAGCGCCTGGTGCAGTCCGGCCAACCCACCCACACGCTGGTCATCAATGAAGATCTGCGGCATCTGACGTACCGATGGCCCGCACTTCTCATAGAAAGCCATGCGGCCGGCTTCGTCATCGAGCATAACTTCTTCGTATGCCATGCCCTTGGCAGTGAGTAGTTTCTTGGCCGCATCGCACTGTGGGCAAGCTGATTTGGAATAGACCGTGATCTTCATAGCAGCTCCTGTAATTTGTTGGTGGGCACATGAAGCAGTGTTTGTGTAAAAACCGAAAAAGGAAAAACAAGCGGCGCTAACCCGCTTTCCACCAACACGAATGAAGACTGCACTTAAAGTCGGAACGTGTCCCACGGCTTCTAGACGCCTCAATCCCCATGCGTGTTGATGCTCAGAAAAAAGTGGCCCCAGTTACGGAGCCACAAAACCAATCAAAGGAGAAACCAAATGACAATCAAAAAACCCACCAGCCCTCTGGAATGATTCCATATTACACACATTTTTTTAAAACTTCAACCGCATCTTCTACAGAATTAACAATAAATAAATTATTTCCTGGCCATTCATCATGGAACTTCTGTTCCGCCACTGTCAGATCGCGGGCCGATGCAGCTTTACTCCCGTCTTTTATTTCAAATAAAAGCGTATGGCCGTTGTAGAACACCAACAAATCAAACAGGCCGGCGTGATTAATCGCACGAACATACGCCCCACACTCCCGCAGGAATAGAACTATTTCGTTTTCATTGTCGTCGCGCCTGGCAGCTCGTCGCATACAAAAGTCCTCATGTTGATTGGCGTTTATACCAGATATAAAAAAACTGTTGACGTACATGAACCTACCTGTTACATTCACACACAGAACAACCAGTCAGGAGAAAGCAATGGAAGAGAAAGCAACCGATCTGATGGACACCGGCTATGGGCTGGCTGCTCATCTTGTCGACTATTCAATGGACAAAGCAGATAACAACGGGATGATTGCATCCCTGGCCCTGGGTATGGCATACGCATCTTTAATGTGTTCCAACCGTATCGATGAACAAAAAGCAATTGACCTGGTGCGCGGCGTCTATGCCCGAGCAGCTCACTTTGAATCACTGATCGGAGGCTCGCGTGAAACTCACTAACAACTACAACCTACCCGAGACAATCGTCAATGTCCTGAAGCGCCCCACGTATAGCAAAGGCAAGGCAAACATATCGGCCACCGAACTACTCAATAGCCCCCGCGTTGTGCAGCTCAAGCGTAAACATTGGGACGACATAGAAGAGGACGCAGCCGACATGGTTTGGTCCCTGTTTGGAACCGCTGTTCACGGCGTCCTGGAACATGGTAAAGACGACCACCATATCGTAGAAGAGCGCATCCATGCCGAGGTGGATGGCTGGAAGATATCCGGCGCCATCGACCTGCAAGAGCTGACCGATGCCGGCACCATTCTGTCTGACTACAAGGTCACCAGTGCCTGGGCTGTGATGAATGAGAAACAAGATTGGCATTCACAGTTAAACCTGTACGCCTACCTGGTTGAGAGCGTTAAAAAGAAACCAGTTTGCAAAGCGCAGATCGTCGCTATCGTCCGGGACTGGTCGCGTAGGGACGCTAAGACCCGCGAGGGTTACCCGCAAGCACCGATTGTGGTAATAGACATTCCGTTATGGTCATTTGAAGAAAGAGAAGCGTACGTAAAAGCGCGCGTCGCTTTGCATGAAGCAGCTTTCTTTGATGCAGAAACAGGTGGCAGCATTTCCGAATGCACCCCCGAAGAGATGTGGGAAAAACCCACTATGTATGCCGTCAAGAAAGACGGCGCCGCCCGTGCCAAGAGCGTTCACAAGACGCTTGCGGAAGCGGAGGCAGCCCTAGAAGTCGCAAAGACCAAGGGTTATGGCATCGAGGTGCGTGAAGGCGACCGCACCAGGTGTTCAGGATTCTGTCAAATCGCCCAGTACTGTGATCAATACCAAACCTACCTCAAGGAGAAAGAATGAACGACGTTCAAAAGGCCGCACTGGACCGGTCAATCAAAACACTCAGCGCTTTAGGTTGCACCTTTGCAATCGTAGACGCTGACAAAGAACTGCACGGCAGCCCACTGACAGTCTTGGATGAGCTTGGCTCTACCTATGCGGTTATCGATTCCGCCGGGGTTCGCCACGGCCTGGTCAGCGCCGTGCTAGAAAAGATGGAATGCCAATACGTCATCACCACTAAAGACGGGATGAAGTACAGCAACACCATCGTCAAGACGCCAGACCCAGTGGTTAAGCCGCAGCGCGAATTCCCATACGGCGACACCCGAGCGTATGTGAAATCCTTTATTGGCACCATGCAGATCGGTGATACAGTCTCCATCCCCGCAGACAAGTATGGCGTCAGCAACATTCAAAACTCTGTGACGTCCTGGTTTGTCAGCACACACGGCAAGAATGCTTGCACTACTTTTCAAAACAAAACCACCAACTCGGTGGACGTTATGAGGATTGGATGATGCTTAAAACACTTTACAAACAACTTCAAGAACTCTTCGCTGAAGAGCCCCGGTTTTCTATTGAAGAAGAGCTACAGGCCATGCGCCAACGCAACGAAGACCGCGCCAAAGCGGCCATTGCAGCAATGGGCGAAAAATGGGTTGGCCACCCTAACCATGCAATACAAAGGATCAAGCAATGAAACGCAACACTGGAGAAGCCGCACCTTGTGTGGCACAAACAGCCTACAAGCTAAAGGATGTGACCTACGTCCCGCATTACCGCAACTGCCACCTGTATGTAGGTCCCGGCTACCCCAAGTTCAACCGGACCACCTATTCCGCAGCCGAGCTGGTGCTTGCGGGCGCAGCAGCCGTACACGAAATGTTATGGAACAGGGCTAATCACGGCATCATCAACGAAGTAAACCCATAAGGAAAACAATGTCAGTTCATAAAAAACTAATGCAAGCCAGGGTGAAACTCCAGGGTACAGAGATGAAGAAGTCAGGGCTTAACAAGTTCGCCGGCTACAGTTATTTTGAATTGGGTGATTTCATCCCTCACATTCAGAACATCTTTAACAATGTTGGCCTGTGCGGCGTGGTGTCGTTTGATGCTACTCATGCTACTTTGTGTATCACCGACACAGAAGACGGCTCACAGATCGTTGTGACCAGCCCTATGGCCGAAGCTAACCTGAAGGGCGCGCACCCTATCCAAAACCTGGGCGCCGTTTTGTCTTATCAACGTCGCTACCTTTGGATGACCGCCATGGAAATTGTGGAACATGACATCCTGGACGCCAGCTCCGGCAGCGACGCCCCACCCAAACCGGTGGTCCGTGCTGCGCCCAAAGCGGAAGAAAAGAAAGCAGCACCCGCCAAGATGGAGGGCGGCGACGCACCCTGGTCGCTCAAGGTAACAGCCAAGCCAGGCACCGACATTCAGGAATGGTGCGCATTAGTAATCGACATGGCCCGCATAGGCCTGACCCAGTGCGGCAGCGAAGCAGACGTAATGTCTATCTTCAAAGTTAACCGCGCCATCTTTGATCACCTCAAGGTATCCGACGCAGCCAGCTATGACGAACTCATGGCGGAATTTAAAGAAGCAAGAGCTAAACACAAGGAAGCAGCATGAACTCAATTACAGTAGCCGGCACCATCGGCAAAGACGCAGAAGTTAAAAGAATGGCCAACGGCGATGCCTTGTGCAATTTCTCCGTAGCAGACGGCCAGGGTAAAGACAAGCCAACCATTTGGTGGAACTGCAGCCTGTACGGCAAACGAGCAGAAGCCCTGTCCCAGTACCTGGTCAAAGGTCAAGCCGTTACCGTGTCAGGTACCGTGTCCGAGCGCGAATGGACTGACAAAGAAGGCGGCAAGCGCAAGTCCATGGATGTTCGTGTGGGTGATGTAGCCCTGCAAGGCGGCCGCCGCGATGCAGAGCCGCAGCAAGAGCGACGCGCAGCACCCAAGGCCGAAGCATATGATGACGGTGGTGATGTGCCATTTTAGAATGGTATACTTAAGGCATACCGTTTTAAGGAGCAATCATGAAGGTATGTCGAAAGTGTCAAATGGAAAAGCCTTTAACTGAGTTTTACAAGCATGCGACCATGTTGGACGGGCATTTAAATCAATGCATGGTCTGCGTTAAAAACCGTGTGCATAAACACAGAGAGGCCAATCTTGAAAAAATTCGTGCATACGACAAGACAAGGGCTATGAAGCCGCATCGAGTTAAAGCACGAAAAGAATACATGCAAACGGATGCTGGGAAAGTAGCCAAGCGAAACTCAATGCAAGCATATTTTGAGCGATACCCCATGATCAAGGCCGCTCACATCATGACCCGCAACGCGATTCGAGATAAACGACTGCCACAGCAATTTGAATGTTCTATTTGTCAATCAACCAAAAAAATAGAGGCGCATCACGATGACTACACAAAACCATTTGATATTAGGTGGTTGTGCGAGCAGTGTCACAAATCCTGGCACAAGCGCAACATACCCATTTATAAATAATTTAGGAGCAATAAATGACTGAACAAAAAGACCCTTGGGCACATCGCTCAGAGAATATGAGTTGCAAAACCTGCATGTGGTTTGTTGAAAAACAACGCACGATTATTCACAACCCAGAAACCGTGCCAGAAAAGATTGTTGGTCGTTGCCGTCGGCATGCCCCAACGATGAATGGTTATCCCGCGGTCTACATGACCGACTGGTGTGGTGACCACAAGCTGGACGAAAACAAGGCATGAAGACCAACAACTTTGAAGCCGTCAAGATTGCGATGACTCAGAATCGCACCGGCTACGTGTTGACCTTGTCCGTCCACCCTGACGAAGTACCCGAAGATATCCTTCGTGATTTCGTTGGGGCACGGTACCAGGTGGTCATGGTCCGGCTGAACGCGCAAGAAGAACCAATGAACCGCGAGCATGAGTACTCGCGCGACCTGGTTCGCAGCGCCGGGATGCTGTGCCGTGACCCACTCTTTCAGAAGTTTCTATGCCAAGCTGGCCAGACCTTTAGCGAAAGCGAAGAAGAAGCCCGGCAATGGATGCTGGATGAATTCCAGATCGCCTCACGCGCAGAACTTAAAAATAACCCAGAAGCGGCCAGACAATACATGGCCGTGCAACAGGAATATCTAGCATGGAAACAAAGCGTCTAATCCCTTATTCGGTCCACCTGCGGGAGGACATCTACCATCAGCTAAAAGACGCTGCAAAGGGCCGTAAAGCCAGCGGAATCGTGCGTGATGCCATCACCATGATCATCGAGGGCGACGACGCCTTTAACGCTGGGTTTAACAAAGGCCTACGCGAAGCCATGAAAGTGGTGCGCGACGACGTTTGGGCCAAGAGCTTGTCGGTTCACGGCGAACTCATGTCCGAAGTCCTGGCTGACCAGATCGCGGAAAAGATTGGGGGCGAAAATGGTAACAAGAAAAAAGCCTGAAGGCATAGCAGCCCTGGCACCGCCGCCACACAACCCATCTGTCCAGGAAATTACAATGCTGGATTGGTATGCGGGGTTTGTGGCGCTACGCACGTTTGCACATCCCGACCACCGGCAATCTGCCCAGGAAATATTTGACATGGCAGAAGCGCTACTGGCCGAGCGGGAGAAGCGCCTGTGAACAACAAGCTGACCGCCAAACACAGGCGCCACCTGGCTTTGGTAAAAGCTTTACCATGTAGCGTATGTGATGCACCAGGCCCCAGCGCTGCGCATCATGTAAAGCAACACCAACAGTACACCGCTGTCGCTCTATGCACCGACTGCCATCAGGGCTCGGTCATGGGCTGGCACGGGCAGAGGCGTATGTGGGCAATCAAAAAGATGGACGAGCTGGATGCTTTGAATATCACAATAGAACGTTTATTAGACAGCCAATGAACCCATACCGCATCACCGAACCAACGTGCATTTCTTTTTCAGGCGGCCGCACCTCGGCGTACATGCTATGGAAAATCCTGGAAGCCCACGATATGAGCTTGCCAAAAGAAGCGATTATCTGTTTTGCAAATACAGGGAAAGAAGAAGAAGCTACGCTACGATTCGTTGATCGCTGCTCAAAAGAATGGGGCGTAGAAATCAACTGGTTGGAATACACGCACCATGAAGACGTCAAGCAAAGATTTAAGCGGGTAACATTTGAAACGGCCAGCAGGGATGGCCAGCCATTCTTTGAACTTATAGATCAGAACGGCAAGCCCTTCCTGCCCAACCCGGTTGCGCGCATCTGTACCGTGCGCCTAAAGCTGAACGTCATCCATCACTACTTGCTATCCCTGGGATGGAATCACGAGGAGAATGAAGACTGGGTTGGCATTAGGGCAGACGAGCTACGCAGAGCGGCAAAGATTCACCGCAGCCGAACACCCCTGGTTGTCGATGGCGTGACAAAAGAAACAGTAGGAAACTTCTGGCGCCAGCAGCCATTTGATCTGGAGCTGCCCAGCATGAACGGCGTAACCATGCACGGCAACTGTGACCTATGTTTTTTAAAACCAGCTCAGCAAATCTTGAGCTTGATCCGGGAGAAGCCGGAGCGCGCCAACTGGTGGATTAAGATGGAGCAACACGCTCAATCCAGCGCTCGCAATACAGGCGCCACTTTTAGAAATGACCGACCAAGCTACGCTCAGATGCAAGAGTTTGCTCTAAAACAAACCGATTTGTTTGACCCTGACGACGAAGGCATCGCTTGTTTTTGTGGTGATTAGTACTACAAAATGTAAAAAGAACCGAAACGTTTTGGTTCTCAATACACTTTAGTTCTCATTTTAGTGACTTGCGTACTGACTCAGCTTGCTCAGCGTACATTCCAATCAGCTCCTTCAAACGGTCAATTTCTTCCCGCTTATCAGAACCTGACAGGCTTTCGCTGGCTTGCACTTCACGAATCTGTTTACGCACGGCGGCCATTTTCTTGGACGTCTGGTCGTACATCTTGGCCAGAGCAATTTTGTCGCCCTTCTCTTCCAAAATTTCCATCACCTTGTCCGTTTGATTGGACTCGGCGTAGTGACGCATGTCGGCAAAGGCCTGGCTGATCTGACGATTGTTCTCATAGAACGCCGTGGCATAGCGCGACTGGTTAGAAGGTAATGATTTAATCAATCCCAAGCTGGCACGGTCCAGCCACTTGGCGTCAGGATAGTCACCATCACGGAATGGCATGACGGCGTACTGACTGGTCACGGCAGCCGTGCTACCTAGCCAACCAAAGTAGGCCTTGATTGCGTAGTCAACCTGAACGGGAGACAGCTCACCTTTCTCACCCAGGATGGTGGTCATACCGCCCAAAGCTATGGCCAGCGGGCTGGTGGTGTCGGCTGCGCGCTCTTGCTTAGACAAACGTTCCATGCCGGCGCTTTCAATAGGCGAGCCTGTGAAGCTATCTTTGTTGGCGTACAGGTCTAGCACGGGCTTGAACATCTGTGGCACAGGATTCAAAGCAAACGTGTCACCCAGCATGCGCTTGATACTGTCGCCAAACTGTTTGCCTTCTGCTTCCTGGTCAATGATCTGCTCTAGGACGCGCTCAGCCATGGTTCCAAATGCGCCAATTTCAAACGGTTTAGGGACGCGGAATGCAAAGTCCATACCGGGCAGCTTGAACCACCAGAAGTTATCACGGTCCCACTCGTCGCGCTTCTTATAGTCTTCGTCGTCTTTGAAGATCATGTACAAAGCCATAGACGCGCCGGCTACGGCCAGCGTGGTGTAGCCAAATGATTCAGCCTTCTGCTTATCCGTCTGCTCAATAGGCTTGCCGGTCACGGTGTTGTACAGGACGCGAGCTGTAGGCGTAACGCCATCACGGCCCAGCTTATACAGGCCCTGGATACGGGCGTTCATAAACGGAACCACCTGGGTAACCAAGCGGAATGCTGGCCACGAACCCTGCATGGAGAAGTCCAGCAAATCCCTGGCAGCAAATGACGCCTGCAGGTGAGTGAGCTTGCGCTCGCGCATCTGGTTATACAAAGCCATACGGTTAGCCGCTTCAGATTTGTTGCCCCATTCCTGATACTTTTCCCAGGCTACTTTCAAACCAGCTTTAATCTTTTCTTCCGTGTCCAAGATATGCTCACCCTTTACACCCTGAGCAAGCAAACGTTTAATCATCTTAGACTGGTCGCCCTCGTATGCGGAACCAAAGTTAAAAATTGCACCGCCAGCCAAAGCAGAAATGTGCGCAGGATTGTTTTTATCCGTGGCAGCCCAGCCATCAATCACGTTGGCGAATGGATTACGTTTCAAATCGCTAACAGCAATTGCCTGGATTGAATCGCGAATCAAGTTGTTTGTTTTGAACGCGGGGGAAATGGTCACGCCGTATTGCAATAGATTCTTGAAGTCACGAGCTACATCCAGGAACTTTGACTTGGGGCCAAGGTAACCAATGGATGTAATGGAATCCAACAGCATCGGATCCAACACTTCAAAGTAGGCAGGCTGACCGTTGATCATGGTCTTGACGGTACCTTTGCCAGACTCGGTGTATTCAGCCCGCAGCGAACCATCCCCCACTACTTCCCCTGATTTAGTGGATACCACCTGACCGTCTTCCCAAGCCAGGCCAACCTTTAGGTTTGGAATAGCAGCGCCCACTTCCATGGCCGCATCAAGCGTGGCGTTAGATGCCTGGTTCTTCATCGACGCAGACAGAATATGACTCCAGTTGCGCAGCGTGTTTTCCATCAGGTCGCCAAATGGTTTGTCGCTCTGACCCTTCAGCTCAGCACTAAACTTCTGGCTAGTTAAGCCGGACGCCGTGGCCGCATCTTGCAGGTCGCCACTCTCCATCTGTTTATAGAACGGAATGTAGAACAGATCCTGGGAGAAGCGCTCATAAGCTGCCTTGTCCATCAGGCCGGCGTTGTACGCAACATCCAGCACGGATTTGTTCAGGGCGTTCATGTCTTGTTGAACTTCTTGATACACCTCTAGGCGGGGCCTGCCGTTGAGGTCACCCTGCACCAGCTGGTCGCGGTCAGCAAGCAGCGGGGCTAGGTTGGGCGAGCGCTTTTCAATAGGCAGGCGCGACTCACGACCAAGAGCAATCCACATCATGTAGCGGTCTGTCTCGGCACCGACGGGCTTCATCGCTTCAAACAAACCTTTGGTCTTGCCCTTGATATCCAGGGCGCCACCGTTGTTGTAGACATGGCCATGCATCAGCAAGCCTTCTAGCGCGCCGTCCACAGTCTTGGACAGACGGGCCATCATGTAGGCCTCTTCGCTGTAGTCTTTGATGGTGCGGTACTGGTCGGCAATACCCTGGGCAGCACGGCGCCAGAAACCATCTTGCAAACCTGCAATGCGGTCAATGATGGTTTTGGTCTGGGGATTAAATACTTTGCCCAGTTTTTCTACGTAATCTGCATCTACGTCTGACAGGGCCTCGCGGTTAATCGGTTCACGCTTTTGCAGCTTTTGCTGGGCTGCAGCTTTGACAGTAGATGCTACCTTAGCCGCTGTTTGACCAGCACTTTTGAGCATGAACATTTCCATCTGCGCATCTTCTGAAATGATGGGCGGAACTGTCATGTCCTTGGCTTTTTGCGCGGCTTCATTAGAAGCTTCCAAATACTTCTTGAATGTTTCGTTAGGCAGATAGCCAGCATTCTTTACCTTGGAATAGAACGCACGGAGCGAATCAGCCAGGCGTTTAAAGAACTGCTCCACCACACCTACGGGCTTGTCAGACGTCAGCGCCCAGCGGGAAACCTGGTCGGCGTACCATTCTTTAAAGTTAAACCAATACGAATCCATGTCGGCGGCCATAGCGCCTTCACTAATGTCGGTGGTTTTAGCCGTTGTCTTGGCGCGCAAAGAATTGACCAGCTCACGGGCTGTCTTGCCTTTGGTAGACGCCAACCACTTGTCGTACTCGGCTTTGATGGCCGCCTGGGTTTCAGCCGGCGCTTTGTTAAACACCTCAAACTGGTGCATGTGGCCCATCTCGTGCGCCATAATTTCTAGCATGGATGTAATGCTAGAAGACGGCGTCATGGCAATGTAGTAATCTCCATTGGGCATCTGGCGCATAGAGCCAGCCGAACGGTAGTCTAGGGCGGCAGATCCAACAGCGCGCCACTGGCCAGTCATGTTGTGCGCATCTACGCGAGCATCAGGTATGGTGGTGATATAAATGTTGTTAGTGATACCCAACATCTCTTTCCAGCCCTTGACAACACCAGCAATTTTAGGCGGCATGTTTTTAGAAAACGCCAACCCATTTTTGTCAAACTTAACAAATGGATTGTCAGCTTCTGCCTGCGCATCGGCCGTTTCCAAATCCAGCCTGACCTGACGTAACTCTTTGGTTTCAGCGTCTGTTAAACCGTTAGCGCCTTGCGGGGTATCAATATCAAAGTTGTTGCGGGTAAAGCCTTTAATGGCCACATAAACCGGATTACCTGTTCGTTTATTCCAGCCGCGCACCAAAGCCAAAGAGCCGCGCTGCCAGACCACTTGGCCGTTCACGCCTTCGGCTCCAGCATCCACAAAAGCAATCTGCTCTGGCGTTGCATCACGCAACATGTATAGGAACTCACCGCGGTCAGAGTACTGGACATTCTTGGCCAGCACAAAGCGGCCTATCTGGATGACGTCGTCGGCAGCTATCACGGGCTGCTTTGTCGCCCGGTCATAGAAGTAGGAATGACGCAGCGGGTCAAAGCTGACCTGTGACCAGGCCTTGTCTTTCAATAAGCGCTGGACCATTGCGTACGCTTCTTCAGGCGTAATGTTGACCCAGTTACCTTCCATGGTTTGCTGGGGTGATTTGTTACCCTGGGGCGTTACATTGCCGCTCTTGCTAATCGTTGGCTCAGCCTGGGTGGCCACCTTCATGGCGGCCTTTTGATTGCGTATAGAAAACCTGACGTTCTGTATGCGGGCGGCACTGGAGTAACTGATGGGTGAATGTGGATTGTTTTCTGGGTGGATAGCTACAACGCTACCCGTCAGGCCCTGAGATTTAGCGCGGCCCAGGGCATTAATATCCATGCGCAAACCAACGGGCGTACCGTCAGCAATTGGCGCATTCATTTTAGATATCTGGTTAGTCTGCAAAACCAGCTTCATGTCAGATTGAGACATGGGCCGCTCAGGATTAGGCACCGTGCCAATAGGCATGTAGGCATCTACATACTCATCAAACTGTTCTTTGGTAATGCGGCCGGCTTCTAGTTCACGGGCAGCCAACACAACTTGCTCGTTGCGGTTTTCTTTTAGCTTGAAGCCTTCTGGCTTCTGGAGCTTGGGTGGCGCTTTGGGTTTTGCTGGTTCGGCAAAGATATCTGTCTGGCCACGGGACGCAGCAACATCAGCATCACGGTCGCTACCTGTCAGGGTAAAGTCAGCAGCAGCTTCGTCGGCTTTAGCTTTCTCTTCCGCGGCGCGATCAGCAGCCTTCCTATCCTTTTCCGCTTTAATTGCAGCATCTTGTTTGGCCACAATCTCTTCAACGGAAGGTTGGGTTAGCGTGAGTTCAGCTCCCGCATCGCTCGGTTCGCCAGTATCCTGGACGCTATCTTCACGGCCTCGGGTGATGGCTCCTTCGAGGGCTGACTTGAAGGCTTTGTAGTAGGCTTGGACTGATTGGTTTTCTGTTTCATAAAAGACCTCTTCTCTCATTGATTCTGTATCGATGCCAAGTTCATCTGCCTGGGCCAGCAGCGCGCGCACTTCAGCCTGGACGTCAGGGTCGGCAGCTTCGTAGCCAGTGCCGTCAAAGTCAGACATCTCATATCCCAGCTCTTCATCGACGGGGGAATACAGGGATGCCTCTTCTTCTGCTTTGCGGTAATCTTCAAAGCGCTTTTCTTCGTCGCGCTGAGCCATTTCTTCTACGTCTTGTGGACGGTACTGGGGCTTCTTGACGCTTTCGGAAAGCATCTTGCGCGCATCTTCTAGAGTCTTTTCTTCTGCCAAATAGCCAGCCTGCTGCAGCTTTTCGGTAGCCTGCTCCATGGTCAGGCCTTTGCCTTCGCCGGCAAACAGGAATCTATTACCAACACGGACGTTTTTGTCCATGTTCATGTCAGACATTTCGGCTTTAGCTAAGCCGCCTTCGCTGGTGATGTACTCATGCGCAGACATGGGCGTACCCGTAGCCGAGGTCTTGGCCAGACCTAAACGTTTAGCTTTAGCTTCGTCAGCAGCAATTTGCTTGGGCGTCTTGGGCGCCAGGATAAAGCCCTTCCCGTTTTTATTGGGCAACACGCGCATTTCGGGGTAGTTCTTACGCGCCATGTCTGCTGACTTGCGGGATGTAAACGGTACGCCGCCTTCAGCAACCGGTTGCGGTGCTACCGCCAACTTACCCTTGTTGTCTAGCTCGCGCTTGGCAGATGCGTCGTGGCCAATGTTGTCAGGGTGGTTAAAGTAATCTACCTTGGGCTCTTTAGGCGTGACCACCTTAGCGGGCGGGATCAGGCCTAGCTCGTCCACCTCGGCTTGTGTAAGCGGTGGGTACTCTTCCCGCACCTCGGGCGTTGTAGTAACCGGTGGTGTTTCTGCTGGCTTCTCCAACGTCAGCTCTGGCGTAGGCGTAACAGTAGGCGCTTTCGGTTGGGGTATCAGGTTGCCCTTCTTGTCTAACTTTAGCTCATATCCCAATTCGCCCAGTGCTTCACGCTGACGGGCGTTATTCATAATCGGGTCACGGCTGTATTCGGTAACCATGATCCCGCGCACACGCGCCGCTACATCGCTGGCTTCGGTAGTCTTTTTGTCCTGCTCAGCTTTAGCCGCGGCTGCAGCTTGGTCTGCTTGACGCTGACGGATAGACGCCATCAAATCTTCGTTAGCTGTAGTCCCAGCCAGGGACTGACGCACTTCATCAGCCCGGCGGCCCTCGGCAATCTTTGCCTCTTGGGCTGCGCGTTCAGCGGCCAGATCCCTAGCAGGCGGAGGAATAGGTATAACAACATCGTTACCCTGCTTATCCCTGGACATCTGATAACCCAGGGTAGCCAGCTGCTCATCACGGCGGATGGCATTCATCGCTGGGTCGCCGCTGTACGTAGCGGCAGCAGCAGCTTTAGCTTCGGCATCACGCTTGGATTTAGCTTCTTTCTCAGCCTGGATGCGCGCCTCTTCGTCGGCATCAGCTTTTGCTTGCTCACGAACGCGAGCTGCTTGCATCAAATCTTCATTACGTGGGGCAGCTTGTTGCTCAAACAAACCAGCAGCGCGCTCTTGTGTAGCACGTTGGGCGTCCAGCTCATCTTGTCTAGCTTTGGCGGCAGCGGCTTCACGCTCACGAACTGCACCCATAACATCAGCACCCATACCCTGACGGCCAGCAGCTTGTTCCTGGAACATCTCGGCGGGTGTTTTTCCGGTTAGGGAAACTGGTGGTTTGTATGCTTCTGGCTCAGGTTCTGGCGTAACGGTAGGCTTACGTAAGGCGCCAGCAGTAGCACCACCCACACCACCAACAGCAGCAGCGCCAAAGAAGGCCTCTTTGTATTCGCGCATAGCGTCTTCACCCTTGAGGGGTAGACCTGCTTGCCAACGTTCACCCATCTGTTCAAGCACCTCGGTAGGAGCTTCAGCCACCACACCAACTGTAGCTCCGGTAGCAGCGCGAACACCAGCCCGCTTAGCTAACTCCGCGGCAACCTGTTGCCCTAAAATCTTTTCTGGTACGTTGCCAAATCCCAGCATTAACCGGTCGGCAAAGTAACCAATAGGCGCAGTAACGGCGGCTGTACCAAACGCTTTAGCGGGGGCTAATGTCTCCCCGGTGGCACCCTCTTCAGCCTGACGGCGCATGAAGTTACCAAACTGCTGTAGGCCATATGTACCAATACCAGCAACTGGGCCAACAATAGGAGCAAGCGGGCCAGACACAGCAGCAGCGCCAACACCAGCGGCCAAGGGAACGGCCATAGACGGGGCGCTTTGTAATGCCTGCTCAGTAATGTAGGACGGCAGCTTCTTGGCCGCAGCCATTAGGCCTTGCTCTTGATAAGCTTTTTCCAGATCAGCAAACGATACACCCTGGGGCTTGCCTGCTTCTGCTTGTGCTTGTGCGCGGATGTCTTCTGCTTGTTTGCCGGCAGATTCTTTCATACCCAGGGCGGCTTTAATACCCAGGCCAATACCGGCGGCGCTTTCTGGCACGGCTTCAAAGCCACGGACAGCTGCAGCTTTGGCACCACCTAAAAAGGTAGGCTCTGCTGGCTCCGCTTGTGCTTGGCCCTGCAAACTCTTGATGTATGTTGCAAGTTGCGTTGCTGCTTGTACGTCACCTGCCGCATGCGCATTTTGTAGCGCACGGTAAAGAGTCTGCATGTCTGCCATAGCCCAACCTTATTTTGCGTATTGATTTACCAAGCTCTCGATGTTTGAAGGCAGGTCAGGCATGATGCCCGCGTTGCGCTCAATCTCTTGCATGATAGCTTTAGCTGCTGCTTTCTTGGCAGGATCTTTACTGAAATAGTACTGTTGTGCAGCGTTTTTGTATGGCTCGCTCTTCTCGACCAAAGCCTGGCGCTGTAAAGCAACCTTGTCTTGGGCTGTAACGCCTTTGGTTCCGGTCTTGATGCGCTCCAAATTCACTATAAATTCTTCGGCTTTTTGTGGATCTTTGGCCTTCAAGGCGCCGTACTCCATCATCAAGCGCTCAGTTTCACCGGGGCGGTTGGCAGAGGCAGCTTGAATCTTTGCTACTTCAATTGAATTCAAGTTACGCTCTTTGGCAATCTGCATTTGCACTGCGTTGCTAGAAGCCTGGTTAGCCAAATTAACGTTACCTTGCATCTGTGAACCCAAGACGCTGGCGCCCGTGGTAGCAGATGTATCGCGCAACTTGCCCAATATATCGCCCACTTTATTAGCGCCTGCAATACCCTCGGTACGGCGGGCAACATCCACGGCATTACGCAACTCCATCTCTTGCTGTTGCATCTTTAAATCTTCGCCGCGCTTCTGAGCTTGCATGGCGCTGTAAGCTGGGCCTAAGCCTGATAAGCCTTTGGACTGGCCAGCCTGGCCAAACACGCGAATCAAATCATCCAAACCGGACGGCCTAGATTTCTCATACAAGTCACGAGCTGCTTGGATGCGAGCTTCCTGGTCTTCACCACCACGACCTGTCACGCCCATAGCTGCCAAGCGCGCCTGGTTTTCAGACAGTAATGACGCCTGATCCGGAGCTTTCAAAGCCGTAGCTACAGCGGCGGCTGCAGCAGGGTCATTCAATCCTGGAATGTTTGGTTTACCTGGTACACCTACATTTAGGGGCTCTTGTGGTTGCGCAGGGCCCATAGCTTGTACGGGTTTGGTTGCTTGAGGCGGAAACGCTTGGGGCAGTCCACCAGGACGCTGGCCAGGAATTGGCTGGCGTAATAAAGATACATCAGTATTGGCGGGCATACCCACGTTCATAGGCATGCCCATACCCCATATCGGCTGAGAAGCGGTAGCTGGATTTACGGCAGAAGTTTCGCCAGGAGAAACCGGCTGCTTGGATGCTTCTGCCTGAGCGGTTGCCATCAATTGCTTTAGACCGCCAACATCTTTAGCACCTCTTGCTGGACGATCCGCTCCGGCAGCTGACATTTCTTTTGCATACGCAGCTTCAACAGTAGCCAAAGCTGCTTGCGCCTGTGCTAACGCCTCTTGTGCAGCCTGGTAGCCTTCTGGGTCATTCTTACGCTGAGCCAAACCATAAGTTCTAACTTTTGCCTGAGCTTCTTTGGCCGCTGCTCTTGCGCTATCTACATCACCGCCACTGGTAAAGGCCACAATGCCGCCACCATCATAGTTAAATTTGACGGGGACGCTGGCCAGGCCGCCACGGGCCATCATCATTTCTGCATCTGGCTGCATCTCTGGCTCAGGCGTACCTTCTGGCACCGGTCCAGCTGGTGGTCGTTGCCCCATTTGCCCTATTTGCTGCTGCTGCGCCATACGTTGCTGAGCTTGTTGCAAACCCATCAAGCCAGCTTTCTGTTCAATCTGCTCTTTAACGCTGGGCTGTGGGCCCTGAACGCCGCCTTGCATGGCTTTCATTTTCTGCTCACGTTGCATCTGGGCCTGTATTTCTCCCGTTGCCAACCAAGGTGGAATCAAATCAGGGGCAAATCCATCAGCAAACTTTTGTAATTCTGCCGGGCCCATGCCCTTGGCAAGCTGTTGTGCTTTAACGAGATTCATATTTCACCTTCACTTTTTAACGCCAAGGTTGGCCAGTGTTTTATATAAAGAAGCCAAGCCGGCTACATCACTCTGCACTTTGGATATCGCATCCTGATTAACCGCGGTAGTGGAGGCGCCAATTGGCAAGCCTTCCACCAATTTGCGCTGGAACTCAACCATGTTAAATGGATATGCTTGCTGCTGCTCAAACTGAGCCTTGTCGGCGGCAATACCTTCGCCTTCAATAGCGCGTTGTGTAGCGCCGGCAGACATCAGATCAGACAAGGATTTCAAACCATAGTCAGCGCTGTACTGGCGTGAGGCTTCGGTTGCTTTCTGGGTATCCAGGCCGCGGCCTTGCTCGGCATTAAACTGAGCCATAGCTTTGTCGTAAGCGGTGTTATAGCCCGTACCCGTAATGTTTGCCAGGTTCGCACCTAAAGCGCGTTGTGTTTCCGCGTCCATAATTGCGCCGCGCGACCCACCAAACGCGCCAGCTTGCGTCATCTTGGAAGCATTCTGTTGCTGGGTAATCTGTGACTGCCTACGGGCCTCATCAATCTGGGGCTGTAAAGCTGACATCAGGTATGGGTTCATGTACTTGTTAGCTTCAGCCGTACCAAACGTTCCACTGGTAAACGTTGTAGGTTGAAATCCACCGGCCGCTACGTCGCTAATACCCGCAAAACCTTGTTGCTGTAAGTTAGAAGCGCCCGCCGTCAAAGGTCCACCAAAAACCTGCTGGGGAGCATTAGCCAAAGCAGCGCCTTGACCCAAGAAGTTGGTGACATAATCACCAGCCCAAGGGGACAAGGTAGAAGTTTTAGAAGTATCAAGAGGCACACCGCCTGCAGATGTAGGTGTAGCTACCGTGCTTCCTGTGGCGCCATTAAACCCTTTGACACTCCCGCCGTTTGCATATGCGGCAGCTAAGCCACCAGGCATAAACTTGTCTGGGTTAATCTTCTTGCCCTGCTTTGCATTACCTGTACGTGCTTTGCGAATACGGGCCATCATCTGATACAGCTTGTCTGCGCCAGCTTCAGAGTTGCCATTCCCAAGATGGGAAACAACGTCAGCAGGAATAACAAATTCCCCATGGCTTAAAGCTGCTGGTTGTTCACCGTCAATGTTGGCCGGGATCTTATCGGCCATACCGTCTGTGCCGCCTTGTAAATATCGGGCGGAAGCAATGCCGCCAGACGCCATGCCAATTTTAAAGTTGGGGTCCATAAGTTGCTCTTGAGTAGGGACTGCCGCAAGACCGACCGGCGCCGTCCCTGTGGCTCCTGTTGCGGCGGTTGTAGTGCCTGTTTTAACGGCAGGTGGATTCCACGGCATCTTCATGGTCGTGTCGTAGGTGTTAACTGGTGCCGTGTATTTGGGCGCAGCCGCCAAAATACCAGCGGTTTGTGCGGCGGCTGCAGTTTGGGCTGCCGTTAATGCAGCTGCATCGCCTTGTTTGGCAAATTTAGGATCGGTAAAGTATTGGCGCCCAGCTGCACCAGGACGACGATTGACATCGCTATATGGCACTTGTTCGCGCACTACGTCCAACTTGGGTACTGGGACGTTGTATCCACCCTCTTTTTCACTACCAAAAGCTTTTGCGGCTGCCAACGCCGTTACGATGCCAGCCCCGTTGTTCAGCACTGACTGTAGGACTTTGGATGCATTGGGGCCTAAATTCTTAGCCGCCCACGCTATGGCGCGATTGGCTGCAACAGAGTTCCCTTTGGCGTCAGCGCTTTCAGTATTGCTAATTGGATTGCCGCTTTTGTCTACCGTAAGAGTAGAGCCGTCATCATATTTATACGTAATGTTGCCGGACGCATCGGTGTCGGCTGTGGCGGTTTTAGTCGTCACATCGGTTTTAAACCATTCGCTAGTATCACCTAGCGGCGACGAATAGGAGTCATACGTTATATTACCTGGCGTAGGCGTAAAGTAATCATATGGGTCATACGTCGATACGTTATCCGGATTTTCGGTGCCGTCGTCTTCGCATACCGTTTCGTATTCGGGGTTTCCGTAATCATCTTCATACCCAAGAGCTACTTGTCTGCAAACCATGACCATATTAATTCCTTCAGCGTAAGAGTTTCAGCAGATCGTCTACCGTCATCTGCTCCGCCAGCAGGTCGTCAAGGTGCCCGCCGGTAGCCATTTTAGTCTTATCCTTTGATTTCTTGTCATCTTTTTTCGGAGGTTCTTCGGCTAAAAGCTCCTGCAAAGTTGCCAACAAATTAAAGTTGTCCATACCACCCGCATAAATGGGGTCTGTCTTTTCACCTTGCTCACCAATCACACTAGTTGGTATAACGGCGTCTGGTGTAATTTTCTGGCAAACCCCATTAACCCGTACGTATCCCGGTTGGCACACTGGTACGCATACACCATTGATACGCTCGTAACCCGGCTGGCAATTTACTGGGGGTTTGGTAATAGGAACGCACTTGCCTTCGGCATTTCTAGTTTGACCAGCAGGGCATTCTTTTTCTGCCTTTTCGCAAACGCCGGTTTCTAAGTTGCGGATATAGCCTTCTTTACAGACGGGTACGCAAGTACCATCAACTTTTTCATACCCATCTTTACAGTCTTCATCATCGTCAGGTACGCATAGGCCAGTGGCTTCATCACGATGGAATCCGTCTGCGCAAGGGGTGTCATCATCGTCAATTGGATCACATTCGCCCGTTTCTAGGTTTAGTTTGGTTCCAACCGGGCATGACTCAGGTTTTGCAATAATTACCGTTTCATCAATACATGCTGTACCTGCCTCGTTTAGCACTTTTCCGGGCGGGCATGTAATTGTTTCTGCTTCATCAGGAACGCACATGCCGGTCTCTGGGTCTTGATGAAATCCGGGATCACAAACTTCACCGCCGCCTTCATCCCAGTCAGGATCGCAGTCGCCCGTTTCTGGGTTTAACTTGGTTCCAACCGGGCAGGTATCTCGTTTGCCGGTAATAACTACGGCTTCTTTTTCATCAATACACATGCCGGTAGCGGGGTCTAACACTTGTCCCGTGCCGCAAACTTCACCTCCACCCTCGTCCCAGTATGGATCGCACTCGCCCGTCTCGGGATTTAGTACAGTACCGACAGGGCACGATTCTTTTTTGCCGGTAATAATTACTTTACCTTCATCTGTAACTGTTCCGCCTGTCTCAGTTCCGCCGTCGGGTATAACCTCACCCATATCTAGGCCAGTAGTGTCGGTTCCGGTAACAACCAACTCCTCTACATCATCACCGCCATCAGGTATAACATCCCCCATATCCAAGCCAGTGGTGTCAGTTATGTTGCCAGTTGCATCAAGGTCGCCTACGGAGCTATCAAACAACGCGGCATCTGCGTTAATACTGTCGGAGCCTGTAAAATCAGGGAAATTAAGCGTGCTGCCGCCGTCACCAGAAAGCGTCAGACCATTACCCGCATCAGACACTGTGTCGGACCCCAAACCGGCTAACTGAGTGCCTTCAGTTGCGGCGCTGTTTGCATTGGCTAGGGTGTTAGTTAGGTTAAGCGCAACATTTTTGTCTGTAATTTTGTTAGACGCATTCATTGCGTTGGTAAAGCCGTTTGCTGCGGCGTACATACCGGCAAAGTTGTTCTTTTCAAATGCGTCAATAAACCGTGCGGCAGCGGCGGCGGTAGCTAAATCAGGGCTATTTACAAGTTGATTAGCCGAAGTGAGCGCTCCAGCCCAATTCCCGTCTTGTGCGTTGTTAAAGACAGATACCGCATTCCCGGCATCTCGTAAAGAGATCGTGTCGGTCAACATGGTGCCGCCGACATCCCCGGCAAACGGGCTGTTCATTACAGACGTGACGATGGCAAACGGGTCGCCACTTTCTGCGGCTTTCAGAATACGTGCGCCAGCAGCCACATCAGAGAATCCAGCTAAACCAGCTAAAGCCGCAATACCGCCCAACGTATCACCTTGGTCAATAGCAATCGCTGCATTAGCCGCAATAGCAAACGGCTGCAGGGGCGACGGAATAACAGCCGCCAACGAAAGAATTGGCCCCCAGTCAGCAATGTCGCTACTGGAGGCACCAGTGGTGTAAAAGTATGGGTTACCTTTGTCGTCAAATTTAACTCGATAAGCGGTGTTACCTTCCCCCGTATAGGTTCCAGAAAATGCGTTTCCAATGCCACGTTCGCCGTAATCGTTTATTAAAGCTTGTCCAGTAGTTAAGTTAACAATTTGTTTTCTAATTTCATCTGGCAACGTTGCCATCGTACCAGACTCGTCAACTGCGTATTGGCTTCCGGGAATGACGACGTCTTTTTGACCAACTTGATTAATGTTGGTAATCCCAGACGCCAACAGGTTTTCGGCCATTGCACGAGCGTTGGCTTCCGGGGAACCAAAACCTTCGCCTTTCCACTGTGATGTCAGATTTTGGTTAAGAATCTGATTAACTAAAAAGTCAACATCAGCGGTAGCTAAACTGTAATCTGTGCCACCAAAGCTTTTTGTGTATGTAGTTGGCGTAGTAGTGGTAGTGCCCGTTGTATCCGCGCCTGTAGTTCCGGCTGTACTATCGGTTAGCGTTGCCAGTAGGTCATCTTGCGTCGTATCCCCACCAGATAAAATTGTGTCTGTAAACGTCTGCGTATCTGTGTTTGTAGTTGGCGTTGTGGGGGGTTGTGCCCCTACGTATGCATTGTAATAGTTGGTAACTTCTGGCTCGGCAATAGAAAAACGGTTGGCAAGCATCCCCGCTAAACCTGCATTAGCTTCCAGGCCGCCAACAGACTTTACAGCCGCAGCAACATCTTCAGCCGTAGCATCCGGGTTTTGGGAAAACCACCAGTCAACTTGTTCTTGTGTTAATGCCATATCTGTCTTTTAAGGAGGGGTTGGGCGGGGGTCAGGCAACCGCGCAACAAAGTTTACAGCCATTACTGCCGAAGCAACAGCAGGATACGGAGCAGACGCAGGGATGGCCTCCATCGTTACGTTTGTATCATCTGCGCCCCAGTACATCTCAATGTATTCATTAGCCGCTAAATCAATGTCAAAGTTCCATGCCACATTAAAGTGATTGTCTGAGCCTTCAACCGTGTATCTGTGGCCCGAATACCCAATTGTGATGTTGTTGCGCTTAATCCAAATCTGTACATCTTTGCCGGACGAATTAGTACTTTTTAACTGAGCCGACAACTGAAAGTTGTATACACCATCAACCGCAACCTCAATCTTAGACGTACTAGCGGCCTGAAGAGCCACAAAGTTATTAAGGTAGGTCTGGTTAAATGTGATGGGGTAGCCCGTGTTAATAGCGGCAAGTGTCTGGTCTGCGGTGTTAAAAAACAAACCATTAGGGAAATTGACGTTAGAAGGGTCAATGTCATCGCTGGTTCTAAGCTGGGCAAGAATAGCATCCAGCCTGTTGAAATACAGGCGAAGCACGTTATTAACCTGATCCTGATACCGAGGCTCATACGCAGTCGGAGCCAGCGGCAGGTTAGGCGCGGCAACCTGATTAAGCTCAAATTCAGACGTAACAATCATGAGTTACCCCTTCTGCCGTCTTGTTTGATGTCAATACGGGTAGCGCCAAGTTGCCATGTGCATCCAAGCTGATTGGATTCCACCTGAAGAATCATCTGGCGGCCACGCACCCGGACGTAAACCTGACCCGTAAACTGCTCAATCACTGCGGTAGATGTGCGGGTTACTGTGGCGTTCTCATTACCACCCAAGGATATAGGATTGTTGTAGCCTGACCCAGAGTTCTGCATGGGGATCAAAGTCATCGTTACTTGTGGGCTGGCCGCCGTAGAGCCACGGAACGTAATATCTGGGAGCATCCTCCAGACAAAGCCAAAGTGATCTCCATCGTCAATGTCAAACTCAGCAGAAGCAATCAGGGCGTTGATAGCTACCAGAGAAGCGCCTTCTCCGTTATCGTCGCCTTGTTCGTGATTGACCAAGTTATACGAGTATGTAGCGGCCAATGGGTAATCACGCAATCCTGAGTCAAGCCAAGCTGTACGGCCTAGCGAGCCATAAGCCCACACGCCTTCGTTGTTGTTTTCAACGTAGTTAAAGGTGACGTACTTATCAATGACCGTACTACCAGCAGAGCAGTAGAACCACCAAACTTCGTTAAAGCCTTCGTTAGTTCCCGCAAACACTTGCTGGTTTTGCTCAAGGTTAATGTCGCCATAGATGTACTGACGCAGATCACAGCGCAGTGTGTTTAAACGACCATCATAGACATAGAACTTATCTACGCCCATAAAGTACACCTTACCAGAGGCCACGCTTGCCGCGTTTTGCCCAATAATAGAGATGTTGTCACCCAGCAATTGGCTTGACCAAACCACTGGCGGGCCTTGGTATTGCAGGGAATAGATAGATGAATCAGTAAAAACCACAATCTCTTGGCGGGTCTGAACGGCTGTAATGATCTCAGAGCCGTGAGACAGGGTAACGCTACCCGCTTGATTAGTGGCGGCAGGAGTCCAGTTAGTCACAGATTCTTGATCCGACCAGCGAATAAGCATAGGGTTTTGGATGATAGAGCCATAGTCATTTGTGCCAAAAGCAAACACAAACCGGCTGGCATCCGACACAAAGACGAAGTTCTGAATCACAGGAACATCTGACGCACCGCCAAGCTGGTTAACCACAATCCCTCTAGGAGAGAAGCTCTGCGTTCCAGACTGACTGCCACTGGTGTTAATAGCCGCACCGCCATAGGTCAGCGATAGGTTGCAGGTTGTGCCTGTGCTACCCACTACGTAATAGACTGTCCCCACAGACAAGCCAGTCGGCAAAGCACCTGTGGTGTTGAGCATGACAGCCGTGCCATTACGCAGGGTGGTGGTTAAGACTCCGGGCGTGGCAATCGTGACGGTAAATTCTAAAGCTGTGTACCCAATCTGGGCACTCCAGTAATACATCGGGCCACCACGGGGGCCAAAGACTAAATCTTCACCAAAGTTCTGCTGGCTCCAAATGCGGATGGTTGCATTAGAAGTTAAACCTGTACCCCAGCCTCCAGACCCCCAAGTGCCTGAACCCCAACCTACGGCTGGAATCTGGATAGATGGGCCAACGTTAATCTGGTACTGAGTTGTGACTGTACCGCCGCCGGGTGAGCCTGCAATAGCGGTAGCGTTAGGCGTGACGGAAATAACAATCGTATAGGTATTGTCGTCAATTACCGTGACTTCAAACTCTTGGTTTAGAACCGCAGCAGTCACGTTTGTACCGCCTCCGCCAATATCAGATGCACCACTAAAGGTTACATAATCACCTGTGATAGCACCATGAGCCGTGTCAGTTACCGTTACCGTGGTAGACGCAGTAAGCGCAAAAGGATTGGTCAGGGTGGCTGTTTCGCGGATAGGGGTGATGTCATAGTAAACACCGCTTTGCTCTAGGTAGAACTTAGAGCTTGTGCCAACACCAACAAGGTTAATGCCCGCTAACGTCACCCAGTTCCACAAAGAACGGCAAACGCCAAGGAATGTATTAGCTGAAATACGTAACCAGCCGCCGATCTTCTCAGGCGTACCCTGACGGAACCGAATCTTGTCGGAGATGTACCAACCATTCTCGCTGGCATAGCGAGTGTTTTCTTGGTTTACACCCGGCTTTAGTACAAGTTTTTTAAGAGGCATCGGCAGTCCTAGGATAGAAACAAGGCGCGTTCAGCGTCCCTGCGCTTTTTTAGCCCTAGTAGTATTTTGCCACCAGCCATGCAATACAGCAAGAGGGCATCTGCCGCACCTTCCCAGTCGCCACGGTTGATTTTCATCCGAATAGAAGAACGCTGAAAAGCCCCCACTCCGGCGTTAAAGGCAAAGCTGACACACGCATCAAAAGCCCCTTGACGACCAGATAAAGCGGGAGCAAGTCTAAGAACACCACGTTCAGTAGGGCCGACATCATCTGCGAATAGTTTCTCGATTTCTTCTTTAGTCCAAACACGGTTGTCCTCCGGTTTCAGTGGCATCTCTTTGCGGATCATTCCGGTGTAGTCGTTTACACGCACAACAGGCAGGCGTATTTGCTCTTGGTACAAAACATGCCCGTAACCAATCGTCCAGATATGGGCTGGGCAGAGGTACGGCTTAGTGCGATACCCCTCCCACTGGTGCATCAACTTAGCGCCAGCTTCTCCCAGTTTCATTTCTTGCTCCAGCTTCTTGACCCAAACCAGAACCCAATGATGCCTCCAAGCATTGCCATCTCATCAGTGGAGAAAATGATGTCGGACAAACGGATCAGGTCTTCCATGCTCATTACAAGCCGTGGGTTGCTGTAGACGTAATAGGCAATCCAAGCGTTTATTGCGCACAGTTCCAGCACAAAGATGTAGGTAACCATCGGGCGAACCGTACCGACAAAGTTCACCACCCAGCGGCTGGCTTCTTCCATGATCTTCTTGTCGTGGTCATAGGCCGCTACAGTCATCTGCGCGTCTGTTTCCATAGCAATCTGGTCGGTGCGTATCTCTTCCATGCGCTCTTGGGCGGCAAAGCCCTGCGCCATCATCTGAAGCTGTAACTCCATCTGGACACGGGCAAGCGCCAACTCATGCTTCTGGTCAGCTTTGTTCTGGAAGAAGTCTAGTAGTTTGGGCAAGCCCGATATGAGCAAACCGCCAAGGGTGGAGAATAGAGATAGCATTACAGTCCAATCATTCCAAGTAGTTTATCGACAATTTTCCCCGCCAACTCGTCAGGCAGGAACCGGAGCA
>Ga0315902_10002025_pt1 | contig 32177 bp, 27 predicted proteins | sample LakEriMetagenome_9_FD_203523 | JGI IMG/M metagenome (GOLD analysis project Ga0315902, IMG submission 203523) | Freshwater fungal communities from buoy surface, Lake Erie, Ohio, United States - Buoy 12 MA117 | ecosystem: Environmental > Aquatic > Freshwater > Lake > Lake biofilm | place: USA... | reverse complement strand
CCGGCGAGGGAGAATGGATGATCGAAGAGGGGATCCCGGCCGAGGGATTCCAGCCGATGCTTGGTGCTCCCTGCTGCCAGTAGTCTGCCTGCCGCCACACAGTGTGGATCTGGACAGACTCCCGGGGCACGACTACGGTTTTGGGGTCGGGATGCGAAGCGTCCCGGTGTTTCCCGAGGCTTGCAGGTTGTGCAGCGATCCATGTCTCTCCCCGAATTGTCACGTCGTGATTTCCACGCTCTCTCAGCGGCCGCCCTGGGCGGGCTGCTGACCGGTGCCTTGTCGGGGTGTGGTGAACCCCCCGCCGTGGCACCCGCGACAGCCGGAAAAGGAACCGGTCCCGGGACCCCCGCAGAAGAATTTGACATGCTCGCCAGCGAGGTGCATGTCTGCCGGGGGTTGAACACCTGCAAGGGGCAGGGGTTGGGTGGCGAAAATGCCTGTGCCGGGCAGGGAGACTGTGCGACACCCTCGGCTCACCATGACTGCGGCGGCAGCAACGAGTGCAAGGGGTTGGGGGGCTGTGGTGAGACGGCGGGGCGCAACTCGTGCAAGGGGCAGGGAGGATGCCACGTCCCGCTGATGGCCCACGCCTGGACCGACGCACGCAGGCATTTCGAAGGACAGATGAAAAAGGCGGGGCGCGAGGTCGGTGCGGCTCCTGCGAAGAAGAAACCGGCCAAGAAAGAGCAGGGGGCCTAGTGATCCGATTGCCCGCAGGCTCGCTCGGATTCGGAGTGGGCCTGCGCACGGTGCACTATCCCCACCTGCTGCAGCATCGGCCGCCTGTCGACTGGTTCGAGATCATCTCGGAAAATTACATCGATTCCGCGGGGCGTCCCCGGCATGTGCTGCGTGAGTTGGCCGAGTCATACCCGTTTGTGATGCATGGGGTCTCGCTCTCGATTGGAAGCACCGATCCCCTCGATTTTGATTATCTCTCCCGCCTCAGGGGACTCGCCCGCGAGATCAACGCCTGCTGGATCTCGGACCATCTCTGCTGGACGGGAGTGGCCGGGCGGAACACACACGACCTGCTGCCATTGCCCATGACCGACGCAGTCGTGCGGCACGTTGTCGCCCGCGTGCGACAGGTGCAGGATTATCTCGAACAGCCGCTGGTGCTGGAGAACCCGAGCAGCTACGTGACCTTTCGGCAATCGCACATGCCCGAGTGGGAATTTGTCTCCCGCGTCGTGACCGAGGCCGACTGCGGGCTGCTGCTCGACATCAACAATGTCTATGTCTCGGCGGTCAATCACGATTTCGATCCGGTGGAATACATCGACCGCATCCCGGCCGAGCGGGTGGTGCAGTATCACCTGGCGGGACATACCGACTGCGGCACGCATTGCATCGACACCCATGACGGGATGGTCATTGATCCCGTCTGGCAACTCTATGGGCGTGCGGTTGGTCGGACAGGACCCCGCTCGACCCTCATCGAATGGGACGCCCAGATTCCCGATTTTCCCACGGTCCATGCCGAGGTGCTCAAAGCGCGGGACTGGCTTTCTCGGCCGACCGCAGAGTTCAGCACAGTGCGATCGCGCGAACGTGCCGGTCCAGCGGTCTCCTCACGTGCACTTCCACATCCCCTCTCGTTTGTCGCTGCAGGAATTGAGAAGTGAGCCCGGATGTTGCGGACGAGGCCCACGGGGGACAAGCGGTCCCGCCTGAGGAGTATCCGGACGAAGTCCGCCGGGAGACGACGGTCGACCAATTGGGCAGCGACGGCGCGGCCGGGGGGACGAGTCTCGGGTCCGTCCTGGAGGGGGACATCACCCGTGAGGGGCTGCCGTTGGTTGACGTCCAGCGCTGGCTGGTGGACCAGATCATGGGACAATCGGGCGGTCCCGCGACATTGCCAGTGACCACGGTCGAGCAGGTGCTGGCTCCGTCGCGGGCGCTCTCGGCGGCAGACCGGCTGGCGGTGTATCAACACGCCTACACCGCACGGTTGCTGGAGGTCTTGCGCGAAGACTACACGGTGTTGTGTCGCGCGCTGGGCAACGAACTCTTCGATCGCTTCGCCCTCGAGTACCTGCGGCAGCATCCCTCGACCAGCTATACACTGGGACGACTGGGAGATCGGTTCGTGGCGTTTCTCGAGCAAAGCCGTCCGCCGCGCGGGGAAGCGGCTGCCGCCGGGCCCGACTGGAGTGATGCCATCCTCGACCTGGCCCGCCTCGAAGCGGTGGTCAACAGGGTGTTTGACGGACCGGGAGAAGAAGACCGGGGTCCCCTGCCGGCGAGCGTGCTGCAGGGGCTGACTGCCGAGCGTTTCGCCGGGGCGCGATTGCACCTCTCAGCTTCGCTGGTGTTTGTATCGCTGCGGTTTCCCCTGCAGGACTACTTCACCGCTCTCGTGCGGGGAGAACAGCCGGGCTTGCCCGAACCGGCTGAGGAAGTGGTGGCGGTCTGGCGGCGGAATTACCGCGTGCATCGTCTGTCGATCGACCCGGCCCCCCACCGTTTGCTGAGCCTGTTGCAGGAAGGCCAGACCGTCGGTGAGGCGCTGGGTCAATGGCTGCAGGAATGGCCCGAACTCGCTCCGGACCTGGGGTCACAGCTCTCCACGTGGTTCCACGAGTGGACGCAGCGGGGCTGGATCGTGCAGGTGGAGGCTCCTGGCTTGGTCAGCCCCACCAGCGGTTGATCAGCGTTTCGATTTCGGTCTCCATCTTCGACCGGGACTCGGCGGTCGCCGGGGCGAGACACGCTGCGAGACACGCTTCGAGAAGGGCTTCCAGCTCGGCATCACGTGCCGGGAGGGGAAACTGTCGCAACAGCCCGCCACTCAGGTCGAGCTGCACACCGCGTCGTTTCGCCCGGGCCATCAGCCAGGTCTGACCCGGTTGTGCATTGAGCAGCGCGACCAGTGTGGCGAGTGACCGACCAGGGGTGTCCCTGCGGGGGACAATCACATGTGTTGAGAACCCCGTGAAGGCCGGCTCCTGCACGAGGGCGAACCGTGGGGCCCGCCCCATCTGGATCCCCAGGACGCGGGGTTGCAGGAAGAGCGATTCCTCCCGGGGCCAATGCAGGTGCCACCAGCCAATCGTTCCCCGCTGCACCTCACGACGGGCCGACAACAACGGTCGAAACCGGGCGAGATGACCGGCGATCACCGGGAGTTCTTCGAGCCGCGGGGCGGTGCGGGGAGTGAGATACAAGAGCCACTCCGACGGTGCGCCGCTGAGGTGATAGCGCTGGATGTCATTCGGTCGGAAGTACGGTCGCAGGAAACGCTGTTCGGGTCTTGAGAGAGCGAGTTCACGCAATTCGTCCTCGGAGAGGACGAAGACACCGGTGCCAACGGGAGGGAGTCCCGGCCACGTGCGGGCCAGTGAGCGGGAGATGCGCGGCGGATTCTCGGCGATTCCCTGGCGGACGTCGAATTCGTCCGCCAACACCCCACCCGCGTGGCGGGGAGTGTCGATGCGGTGAGATTCGACGGGGAACCATCCAGTCTGGGGATCAACGGGGACCAGCTCGGGCCCGAACAGGTCGGCTGTGCGGACCTCGCGTCGTTCGGCACCAGGCCACACCTCATCGAGGGGGCCGAATGATGCCATGGTGCGAAGCGTCGTGGTGCCGGTGAGGCCTGCTTCGAGGGGCTGCGGTTGCGCACGTTTCTGCAGGCGGAAGACGACGTGGTGTCCCTGGACGCCGGGGAACACCGTTCGACTGCCGAGGGTGACCCAGTCGACGAGGTCGGTATCCTGGAGCAGTCGATTCACAAGTGGCCGGGCACTTGCCGCCCGCGACCAGTACCCCGAGACGACAAATGTCAGCCAGCCCCCCGGTTTCAGCAGGTCGAGGGCACGATGGAGGAAATAGTGGGCGAGGTCCATCCGCGGTTGCCGCCACCGCTGTCCGAGGGGAGACCGGGCCAGTTCGGCGAACAGTTCCTGCTTTCCCCGTTCCCGCAGGTAGGGCGGGTTGCCCAGGATGAGGTCAAAGCCCCCCGCCCGGGACACTGAGGGAAAGGTCGCCGGCCAGTCGAGGGGCGAGTGTGGTGCCGGAGCGGTGTGGTGGTGCTGGTCGGTGGCTGACTCGGTCGCAGGGGAGGCGTTCCAGTCGGGACCGGTCAGTGTGTCGCCGCAACAGACCTGCGAGAGGTGACTGGACGACGGCACGTCCACCAGCGTCTTTCGGCAGCGTTCGACCAGGCTGGCATCACAGTCGACACCATAAAGCGCAAGTCGGGGGCGTACCGCGAGACCGGCCCACCCAGGATTGGCGGACCCAGGATTGGCGGACGCCAGAGCGTCCAGCGGAGAACTGGCGCTCGGGCCGTTTGCTAGGAAAGTCAACTCCCGCCAGGCGTGGCTCGCCGCCTGCAACAGGGCTCCCTCCCCGCAGGCGGGGTCGAGGAGGGTGACGGGCGAGTGGGGTGGTTTTTCGAGCCCGGCCTGCCAGTCGGCGAGCAGTTCCCGCGCCATCCAGCGGGCGAGATCGGGGGGGGTGAAGAACTGTCCGAGAGCTCTCCGCCGTCGATCGTCAGCCTGGCAAGTCATGGACAAATGAGCGGTGATGGGGGTGGCCAATCGATTTCTGCATCCCCCCTGGAAAACTCAGGAATGTGACATTTCTCTTGGGGACGGAGTGTGCAGCCAACTGATTTTGACACGCGGGACGCTTCTGGTTACCTTTCCGCCCCGCTGCCGAATCCCGGGGCAGGAGGTTTGACTCCGAGGATCGAGTGGCGGTTTGTCGTGGAAAGGAATCCAGCGTGAGTCTCAAGCCGCGTTTGGTGGTGGTGGATCACTCCACCGAAACAGCCGATGTGCTGCAGGCGGTTTTCGCACCGCGGGGAGTGACTGTCGAACGTCACCGGGGGTTGTCGCGTCGGTCGGGGGCTCCCCGGGATGCCGAGGTGTTTGTCCTCGATGACGAAACCGTCGATTTTAACGCGCTCCCCACGACTGCCGCAGATTTGCCTGCCAATCGCGTGGTCCTGGGGACTCCCCACCCTGCGGTGAATGAGACCGCGAATTATCTCCCCAAGCCGTTCCAGTACGAGGAATTGATCCGCGTGTTGGAAACCCTGCTGGCGGAGCGCGAGCTGAACAAGTCGGTCGCTCCCGAACGCCGGGCTGCCTGACGGGAAGCGAATCGTCCCGGTCAGACAGCCAGCGGGGTCGGGGCGCGGGGCTCTTTCAGCGGGGAGGCTGCGGCTCGCGCGGGCCGCGCAGTTCGGAGCGCAGTTCACGCAGTTCCCGACGCAGTTCTTCGAGTTGCTGACGAAGGTTTCCTTCGTCGCCACCACGCGGTGGGGCTTCGCGACGTCGGTCATTGCGCTCGGCCTGCTCGCGCATCATCCGCTCGGCCCGCTGCCGGGTTTCGTGGGCCAGGTCGGGAAAGCCGGCCGCTTCGAGATGCCGGGCGGCGACCTGCAGATGCTCGGCCCGTTCCTGCGGAGGCAGTTCGCGCTGCGGGCCAGGACCCTGCGGTCCCTGTCCCTGAAAACCCGGTCCCTGGGGGCCGGGTCCCTGCGGACGGCCAGGACCGTCCTCGGGTCGACCGGGACGGTTTGGACGGTTCCGCAGTTGCTGCAGCCGGCGTTCGGCTTCGCCCATCGCCCGTTCGACCGCTTCGACTTCCTGGCCGGGAGCCTGGCGTTCGTTCAGTTCCCGCTTGCGGTTCCGCAGTTCGTCGAGGTGTCGTTCGATCTCCTGCATCTCCCGTTCGCGCATCTCCTGCACACGGGGATCGGGGCCCCTGTCTTGCGGACGGTCACCGGGCCCGCGGCTGTCCGGCCCGCGGTTGTCGGGACCACGGTTGTCGGGACCACGATCCTGGGGACCACGATCATCGGGGCCCCGGTTTTGCATCCGGCGACCTTCGCGAGGCCCCCGTTCTCCGGGAGCACGTCCTTCGGGCCGCATGTCAGGCCCCCCGGGACCACGCGGACCCGGTCCACGACCATCCGGTCCACGATCACCCGGTCCACGACCATCGGGGCCACGGCCGCGTTCACCGGGGCCGCGATCGCGTCGGCCAGGTTCCTCGGGACGCCGTTCGTCAGGGCCGCCACGGTCCTGGATGAGTTGCTGTTCGGCGGCGAGTTCGGCTTCGGCCCGAACCCGACCCGCGTCGGCGGGGGGATCATCCGGCAGAACACCGAGCAGACCAACGGCCAGTGTGAGCCACAGTTTCCCAAGCATGAGCGTTCCTCTGGGAGTGCGTGTTAAGAACCTTGGAATCGATCAGGATCATACTCCCCGGGGGGACCGTGCACAGCATCAACTGCGAGCGCCCCGGCCGCTGGTTCGTCGAATGCGGGACGGACTTCGACGGAATTCGGAGGTGTGAATCCGGTCTCCCCGCAGGCTGGCAGCCGGGGAATGCTGCCGGCGTGACGCAAATTGTGCGATGTCCGCAGGAATACAACGACAGGAATTCCAAGGAACGCGACTGCAGCACGGCCTCTTCTGTGGGGGGCGGTTGCAGATTTTGTGCTGCGGCGCGACATTCGGGAGTGGCAGGTCTGGTTGTGACGGGCCCCGTTGGGGCGCGGTCACGAGCCACTGGCGACCTCGTCGGCTCCCCCGGAGGGCATGTCATCCCTCCAGCAGTCGCTGGCTGATCTCCAGCACCGCTTCGGTGTGACGTTTCTCATCTTCGGCGAGACGGGGGAGATTGTCTTCGTAGCCGAGCCGGCGGGCGAGGTACGCGTATTCCTCGCTGTCGACGGGGGGCACGGTAAGGTCGCGGGCGTTGCCGCGAACAATTCGCAGGGCACCGATCAATTGCCGCAAAAAGTTGTACGCTTCACACAGCCGGGATGCATCATAGGGCGGGATGATGCCCGCCTGTTCGAGCGCGGTAATCGCCTGCAGGGTGTTGGTCGAACGGACGGCGGGGCGTTCGGCCCCGTGGGTGATCTGGAGTCCCTGCACGAGGTACTCGACATCCACGAGGGCTCCGGGGCTGAGCTTGGCATTGAAGGTTCCGGCGGTCACCAGTTGCCGCAGTTGCCGTTCGCGCATCCCGCGCATCGCCACCACGTCAAACCGGGCACCGCGGTAGATCAACGCGTCGCGCAGGGCGACCAGCTCGGCCCCCAGCGCGGGGTTGCCCGCGATCGGACGCAGCTTCACCAGGGCCTGCCGTTCGTAGGGCCAGGCGGGACCGTCGGGACCGAAGTAGGCCTCGAAAGCCGAGAGGGAGACCGCCATGCTGCCGGCCCGGCCATACGGGCGCAGCCGGAGGTCGATCTCAAAGATCCCCTCGCGGTGGGCGCGAATCGCCTGGGTCACCTGCTCGACGAGGCGGATGTAAAACTCGGTGACACTGATCACCTGCGGTCCGCGGGTTTTCCCTTCTCCCCTGTAGACGAACATCAGCTCGATGTCGGAGGCGAAGCCAATCTCGCGGCCGCCGCATTTCCCCAGGGCACAGACCGACCATGGACAGGGAAGGCCTGTTTCGTCGACCGGTTCACCATGCTCGGCCTGAAGCTCGGCATGGCAGAGCTGGCAGGCCCCCGCCACGGTCACCTCGGCCACATCACTGAGTTCTTCGGAGAACTGCGAGAACTCGGGGATGCGGCCGAGGATGTGCCGCATGTCCACGCGGAACATCTCGCGGTCTTTGAACGCATTGAGGGCGGTTCGTTTGTCGTCGTGCGAGAGGGCCCCGTCGAGAGCCTGTGCCAGTTCTGTCTCCAGTTCGCGCCGGGTGCGCGGGCGTTCGAGTCCCTTCAGGTCGCGCAGCACGGGGAACAGGTTGGCATGCTGCATGCGCAGGAAGTCGGTCCAGAGGAAGTCGCTGACCCCGAGCAGGCGGGCGAGGGCTTCGAGGACGTCGGACTGTTCCAGCGAGGCCAGCTCGGCCGCCCAGTCGTCGCGGTTCATCAGCTGCGTGAGGAAGTCGCGGAAGTGCAGCAGGGCCGACTCGGGGTTGGGAGATTGCGGCAGCAGGTGGGTGAAGTGCTTGATCAGCACGAGGGTGGCCTGCAGCTCCCAGAGCCGGCGGTGATCGGTGATCTTCTGCCCCTGGGCATCGGTGACGAACAGGGTGTCGTGGATCTGGTTCCCTTCCGAGAGGACACGCACCTGAGAGATATAGACCCCCGAAAGGGCGAGTGCGTTGGTCAGCTCGTACAGGAACCCCATCGTGTCCTGCCCCTGGATGACGAGCTTGGTGTACTCATCGGAGGAGCTGTTGTCGATCTGTACGTCGAGGGGATAGAGCACACTCGGCTCATGGCGGACCTGGGGACGCAGGCGGGCGGCAACCCGCTTCAGGACCGAGCCGTGCGCCTCTTCCCGCTGCCCGGCCTGCAGCATCCGCAGCAGTTCTCGCAGGTCATTGGTATACGACGACCAGAGTTCGGGGGTGACCGGTCCCACGGTTGAGCGGACCGTGAAGACATCGACGATCTTGGCCCGATGATCTCCCGTCGCCGTCCGATCACCCGACTCCGGGCGATTCATCGGGCGGCGAAACGCCTGCCGCGACCAGGCGGGGCGGCTCGTGGGGCGCTTCGTCCCCTCCGACTGTGCGGGCGCGAGGGGGGCGTAGGTGAAGATCTGCCCCTCGACAATGTCGAAGCCATACAGCAGCAGCAGGCCGGCAATCAGCGAGAGTTCGCCCGGGTAGTCATAGCCGACGATGGTGACCCGCCAGTCGTTGTTCTCGGGGAGGGCCTCGACAATCACCGGCTGGGCGGCGGTCACCTGCTCGGCAAGCCGGGCGTGATGCTCAATATCGGGCTCGCTGAACGCCCTGGAATAGTCGTCTCTCAGGCGGGCGAGGTGACGGTTGAGCTGGGGAAGGGTCTGCTGCTGTTCCTGCTCGCGGACCTTGTCGCGGTCCCCCAGGTAACGGTTGTAAACCCGGCGGACCGACTCACGGTGTTTCTGGTACTGTGACAGGAAGTGTTCACTGTTGGGAAAGTCGAGCCGGCGGGCGAGGTATCCCAGCTCGGCCGGGTCGCGGGGGAGCTCGTGCACCTGCTTGTTGTGCATCAATTGCAGGGCATGCTCGACCGAGCGGAGGAAGACGTAGCCGTCGCTGAGCAGCCGGTATTCGTCGGCATGCAGGAAGCCCAGGTCGGCCAGGCGGACGAGGGCGTCGAGAGTCTGGAAGCTGCGCACGGCGGGCTGGCCCCCGCCGTGCACGAGCTGCAGATACTGCACGACGAACTCGATGTCGCGGATGGAGCCCTCGCCCAGCTTGACCTCGCCCCACAGCCGGCCCTTCTTGCGGAGATCATCCTCGATCTTCGCCTTCATCGTGCGGACCGCTTCGCGGACCTGGTCGGGGGGCGACTGGTAGACGTGCTGCGCCGCCCGGCGGAGGAAGTCATTCCCCAGGGCCAGGTCGCCGGCGATCACGCGGGCCTTCAACAGGGCCTGCTTTTCCCAGAGGCGGGCGTGCTGGGCGAGGTATTGCAGGTGGCTGTCGACGGCGGAAACAAGTTCTCCCGCCCGGCCCCAGGGCCGCAGCCGCATGTCGACACGGTACATGAAACCAGCGGCCGAGACCCCGGTGAGGGCCTTGATCAGTTTCTGGCCGATCCGCCAGTGGGTCGAGGAGTTGTTCGCAGCCACGAAGAGCAGGTCGATGTCCGAACTGTAGTTGAGTTCCTCACCGCCGAGTTTCCCCATCGCAATGACGCAGAAGCCTTCTTCCGAAGGGTCCGAGTCGGAACAGGCGTGGGTGAGGCAGGCCCGGGTGAGGGCATCGGCCAGCAGTGACAGTTGGGTCGTAACGCGGCGGAGATCGAACAGGCCGAAGAAGTCACACAGTCCAATGCGCAGCAATTCCCAACGCTGGAACCGGCGAAGGGCGTCGAGTTGCAGTTCGGGATCGGTGATCCCCAGCATCGCCCCCTGGGCTTCAATATAGAGCTGCTGGACGCTCTTGAGGTCGGCCAGCCGCTTCTGCTCCATCAACCGGTCGAGATAACCGGGGTTGCAGAGGAGAATGTCGGTGAGAAACTGGCTGCCGATGAACAGCCGGATCAGGATCTCAATCCCCCGGGGATTCGCGGCCAGGGTCTTCCAAAGCGCCTCGCGGTCGGGAACGTTGTGGACGAACCGCTCGAAATTGAGCAGAACGTGATCGGGCTGCGCCGAGTCGGAGAGACAGACCAGCAGGGTGGGGACGACCACCTGCAGCAGGTCGGCAGAGGGAGGGGGGGCGAACAGCTGTCGCAGCCGCTCGGCTGCCGTGGACACATCGCGGAACCCCGCCGAGGCGAGACGTTCTTCAAGTCCAGGAGAGTCGAGGGTTGGGAGAGCAGGATCGCGACTGGGAACCGGCTGAGCGCGCTCGGATGTCATCACGATGGGGTGCCGGGGCGGGCCCGGCGCGAAAGTCGTCTGTCGAGAAAGCGTAGAACAGGAAGAGGAACGATGGCCATCAACCGGCCTGGGCCGCCGCCGCCTCCCGGCGTGCCAGCAACAGGTCCGATTCCACCATCATACGGGCCAGCTCGCGGAGTGACACCTTCGGCTGCCAGCCGAGTTGCCGGCGGGCCTTGCTGGCGTCCCCCTGCAGCATGTCGACCTCGGCCGGGCGATAGAAGGCGGGGTCGATCACAACGTATTTCTGCCAGTCGAGATCGAGGTGGCCGAAGACCTCGACCAGGAATTCGCGGACCGAGTGTTTCTCTCCCGTGGCGATGACGTAGTCTTCGGGGGTGGGCTGTTGCAGCATCAGCCACATTGCCTCGACGTAGTCACCGGCGAAGCCCCAGTCCCGCTCGGCCTCAATGTTCCCCAGGCGAAGTTCCGACTGCAGGCCCAGCTTGATGCGGGTGGCGGCAAGAGTGATCTTGCGGGTGACGAACGCTTCTCCCCGGCGGGGCGATTCGTGGTTGAACAGGATGCCACTGCAGGCGAACATCCCGTAGGACTCGCGGTAATTGATGGTCTGCCAGTGGGCGTAAACCTTGGCACAGCCATAGGGGCTGCGGGGATGGAATGGGGTGGTTTCGGTCTGGGGCGTCTCGACGATCCGGCCGAACATTTCGCTGGACGAGGCCTGGTAGAAGCGGACCTGCCGACTGGTGCGGAGTTGATGCTGGCGGATCGCTTCGAGCACACGCAGCGTTCCGAGGCCTGTGACATCGACTGTATGGATGGGAAGTTCGAATGAGAGCTTGACGTGGCTTTGAGCCCCCAGGTGATAGACTTCGTCGGGCCGGCAGGTATCAAGAATTTCGGGAAGATTCGAACCGTCCGAGAGGTCACTGCTGTGAAACGTGACCCGGGGATCGACCGGCTGACCGTAGCGCAGATAGGGGGCCAACCCGTGCACCACGTAACCTTTGTCCAGAAGCAGTTCCGACAGGTAGGAACCGTCCTGACCATTCACGCCAGTGATGAGGGCGACACGACCGTTGCAACTCACAAAACTCTCCCGGGCAAGGGGTTTGGGCTGAGCGCGACGGTATGCCGTGGAAAACAGCCCGTCAAGTGAGTTGACGGCCTGCCGACAGTCGATAGAATGGGGCCCTCATACACGGCTCCGTAGCTCAGTCGGTTTAGAGCGCTGGCCTGTCACGCCAGAGGTCGCGGGTTCAAGTCCCGTCGGAGTCGCTGTTCATTCACCCCACCTGTGGTGCTGCCACCGGTGGGGTGTTTTTTTTTGATATTCCTCCGTGGTTTGGTCTTGGCAACTTTTTTGACGGTGGTCCGTTTGGGGAAGCGGACAGAGTCGAGAGATTCTCCTCGTGACAGACCCTCGGTGTGCGATTGAACTGTTCGAAGTCTGGACCGTTCCAGTCTCCCGCGGTCCGAACATGTTTCGGTTCCCATGACCCATCGGGTTCCGCTCCCCTCCCCTCCCCAGAACCGCTCAGCCGGCTTCCGGGAGGCTGGCGTACGCGATGCCCCAACCGGGATTTCCAATTGTCGCCGCCCGGAGTTTTAATTGTCGCTGGATGCGCATGGTTCCACGGTTGGCTCATTCCGCGAGGGGAGCGGCAGATGGCAGATCTGGTCGATGGTGAAAGCGTCGAGATGTCGGGTTCGGGGGCGAGACCCTACGTATTGAAGAATACCGGAGGGGTCTATTCCTGCTCGTGCCCCGCGTGGCGGAACCAGTCGGTCGCCATTGAACGCCGGACCTGCAAGCACCTCAAGAAACTGCGGGGTGAAGCAGCCGAACTCGCCCGGGTGGGGGCGCCCGAGCGCCCCGTTGCGGCACCCCGGACCGATGAGGCGGCGGGAGAAGACGGGGCGTCGGAGAAGTCGCTTCCCCTGCTGCTCGCGGAACGCTGGACCGGTGAGTCGGATATCACCGGCTGGTGGATGAGTGAAAAGCTCGATGGCGTACGGGCGTACTGGAATGGGCAGACCTTCGTGTCACGACTGGGGAATGAGTTTCTCGCACCCGAGTGGTTTACCGCCGGTCTCCCTGACGTTCCTCTCGATGGCGAACTCTGGCTCGACCGCCGCCGGTTCCAGCGCGCGGTCAGCATCGTCCGCCGTCGCGATCGCAGCGAGCATTGGCGCGAATTGAAGTATGTCGTGTTCGATCTGCCGGCCCTCCCCGATCCGTTTGAAGACCGGCAACAGCAACTGGCGGCACTGCTCGCCCGGAATGTCTCGGAATTCACCCGAGTCCATCACCAGGAGCGTTGCCGGAGTGTCGATCATCTGCGCGACGAGCTGTCGCGGGTGGAGCAGTTGGGAGGAGAGGGGTTGATGTTGCGGCAACCAGGCTCGCTCTATGTGCCCGGCCGGTCGACAACGCTCCTCAAGGTGAAGCAGTTTCTCGACGGAGAGGCCCGGGTGATCGAGCATGTGCCGGGGGCGGGGCGACACAAGGGGCGACTCGGGGCCCTGGTGTGTGAATTGGCCGATGGCCGACGATTCTCGATTGGCACCGGGTTCTCGGATGCCGAACGGATGGCTCCTCCCGGTCCGGGGGCGATCGTCAGCTTCCGCTACCAGGAACTGTCGGAAGGGGGTGTGCCGCGGTTTCCATCGTACGTGGGAGTGCGGGCCGATGCGCCTGCGGTGAGCACCAGCGAAGACCTCATCGTCGCGGCGGAGGAGGGCGCGGGCCAGTCGTCCCGTTCACGTCGCTCGTCGCGCAGTCCGAGGTCGCGCTCGACTCAGTCCCCGGCCACGGAAACCTGCGCGTCACCCTCAACCCCGCCACCGGCAGCACCGTCGGACTCACCACCCACCGGTGTGCCGGCGGAGTCAGCCCCCCTTGGAACCTCCCCGCGGTACTTCGAGTGTCGTGAAGCGGGGGCGGCGAAGTTTTGGGAAGTGTGCGTGGAGGGGACCGCGATGACGGTGCGGTGGGGGAAGATTGGCACCGATGGCCAGCAGAAGACGAAGAGCTTCGCCAGCCCCGAAGCGGCCGCCCGGGAAGCGGCGTCGCTGGTGGCCGAGAAGACATCGAAGGGTTACCACGATACGCTGGACGGGAACAGATAACACGGGGCGTTGGCGGGTGGAGTGCCGGGACGCCGAAGTGCGTCTGCGTGGGGCAGGACGTTCGCGAAAAGGGCCATATGCCAAAGCCGCAAGGTTCGACCGGCTTGCGATCGGCGTGTTGTGCGGGCGGGAGCGATTCTGGGTCGATGCGGTCGTGAGAGGCCGCGGGGAACATGTCTGACGGCACCGGACTCCCCAGGTACGGTGATGTGACCTTGGTCGAGTGGTTCCCCGAGAGTTCTCGGTCGCGTTGTGCCCATTTGGCTCGGGATTCAACGGGCCGGGACCTAAATACCACACCCGAACAGATGCTTCTCAAACCGGATAACCCAGCTGAACTTGTGCTCGAACTTGTTGGTGACGGGATCGACATCGGTGTCATCGATCCCGTTCCCTTCGTCGGTGGCCTGATCCAGCAAGAGTTGTCCGATGGCTTCGCTGCGGGGATTCCTGATCTCCAGGAGGCGCCGACTCACTTGGCGTGGCCCCCGGGGTGAGCCTCCGTGGGCGACAACTTTTCCATCCCGGTTGGCTTCCGTGACGAAGACAGGGAGATCGCGATCGCGAAATCCATCGATCCCTTCGGAAATCGTCTTGAATGCCGCCGGTCCGACTTCCTGGAACCATTCGATGGCGCGGGCCGCCAGTCACTTGGCTTCGGTGGCTGTGCCACGAGTCGGGTTCTGGGCTGGTGTTTCATTGTCGAAGTGTTCCAGCCATTTGCCATTCCTTCAAACATACAGCGAGGAGGATTCAAAATCTGCGTCGATCAGTTTTTGCCCCCTTGAACCGTGTCGTCATTCACACGAGACATAACCATCACAACGGAATCGCTGGCTTTCAGCAGCGATGGTGTTCCCATTTCCTGTTTCGTGACGTCCGTTTTGCCCAGGTCTTTCAGGCCGATCTCGCGGTCAAGCGACGTGCCGTCTGCAAAAACCAAATGGCTTCCGGTGCCAGGTCGTTCTCAAAAAAAGCCTGGTCCTGGGCCATCAATGCTTCCCAGTTCTCATTCGCTGAGATCTGGGTGCAGCATGCCATATCGTGCCGGCTGCTCAGGGAACATCGGCACTCTTCAGACGCTTTCCAGGGGGTGTGACGCCTCGGGGAGAGTCGGACTCGCTCGAGTGCCTGCCTTACTTCCCCGGTTGCACCACCAGTTTCACCATCGCCTGCCCCAGGGCATTGCCGACCAGCAGACCGGTCTCGGCATTGCCGAATTCGTGATGCCCGTGGCCGGGGTTGGGGGAGTCTTCGGGTGGGCGCACGAAGTCGTGCGTCGGCACGAAGCGGACGGTGTCACGGAAACGGTCGAGTTCGGTGGCGGCCTTCTGGGATTTGCGCAGGGTGTCCCATTCCCCCGGAGCCTCGACCCACGGGCCGGTCAGTTCGCCGACGACCACGGGGAGGTTCGGAGTGTTGAGGTCTTTCCGCACGGCATCAATCAGGTGGACGAGGTTGTCGCGATACTCGGGAACCGCATGCTGGGGATCACAACCGTCGTTCCAGCCGTGGTACCAGACGAAACCAGAAAGAATCGCCTTCCGTGGCGGAGTGCCATCCGTGGGATGTTCCACGCGGTCGATCGCCGCCTGGGCCTGCGCGATCATCTTCCGGTAATACGGTCCGACCTCACCTCCCGCACCCGGGGGACGAAAATCGACCGCGAGGCTCTTGCCTCCCCACGCCGTCTTGATGATCAGCACGGGGTCGTCGAGCGCATCGCCGACCACATGCCCGAATTGCAGTTCGGGACCGAAGTGATGACCGCCCGAGTAAGCCCCGAAGCCGAGCCCGAGGGGACCGTATTTCAGCGGTCCCTCGGAGGGCTGGTAACTGACGGTCACATCGTCGCGGGTCGCCCAGGCCCCATTCGCGGTCTTGAGGTATGCCAGGCACTTTGCCTGCTCGGGATTTTCGAACATTCTGGCCAGGGTCCCCCGGCCCTCGTTGTAGTCCTTCCCGCCAAGATCAGCGACGGATTGGCCTTCCATGTTCGACTGACCGGCGAGCAGGAAGACCCGCACCGGACGCTCAGCCCCCCGGGTGGTGCCGGGGGCCAGCGGCAGCCAGGCGATGGTGAAACAGACCAGCAGCGGGAACAGTCTCACCATCGCAGCCACCTCGAACGGAAGGATCTTTCACTCAACCGACCGGGTTGAACACCATGCCGGTCTGCAGCTTCGGATAGAAATAGGTGCTCTTGGGTGGCATCTTTTCGAGCCGGGCGGCGATCTTCTCGACATGCTCGATCTGGGCCGGTGGGACCAGGCAGGCGAGGTCGCATTCCCCCTGCGCCTGGGCGGCGGTCACCTCACCCACGAGATGCACGTAGGTGCATTTGGGCGCACCCGAGACATGCGCGGGCTTGAGCAGGTGTTCAAGCACGAGCTTGTGCAGCAGGCTGACTCCCAACCCCCGCCAGTCGTCACTCTGGTCGGCGGCGAGGGTGGCCATCGGGCTGCCGTCGGTCAACCGGGCGATGCACCAGGTGTTGTCGGGCTGGGTGCCAAATCCCAGCACCCCCTGGCCCCCGTCGGCATCGATCAGGTCCCAAGTCTCGTGGGCAGCGGCTGTCCCCTTTCCGACCACTTCCATTTCGAAGTGCCCGGACAGCAGTTCTTTGAGCTTCGGGAAGTCGAGCCCCGTCAATCCCTTCGCCAGTCGGTGCGTGGGGAGAATCACCAGGCCGGGATCGCTCATCCCGACGAAGTGCATCATCACGAAGTTGGCCGGAGCGTCGGGCCCGGCCAGCGTGCCGGCGGCCGCGAGGCTGTCGCGGTAGTTGATCGCGGTTTCATAACGGTGGTGCCCGTCGGCGATGAACACCGGGCGATCCCACAGGAGTTTGCGAACCTGGTCGATCGCGGCATGGCTCGTGACCGCCCACAGGCGGTGCCGGACGCCGAGGTGATCGATCGCCTCGACCGGAGGCCGCCGGGCGATCTCGGTTTCGAGGGGGCGCTGGACGGCACCATCATCATCGGGGAACAGCCCGAAGATGGGGGAGAGGTTGGTCTTGGTGGCCTGCAGCAGCTTGAGCCGGTCGGCCTTGGGGCCCGACATCGTCTGCTCATGTGGGAAGACCTTCCCTTCGCCAAACCGTTCCAGCCGGATCCGGGCCAGAAATCCCCGGCGGGTGTACGACTCGCCTTCCCAGTCGAACACCTGGTGATAGACGTAGAGGGCGTCTTCGTTTTCCTGCTGCAGGACCCCCAGCTTGGTCCACTTGGCCAGGAAGTCGGTCGCCCGCTGGTATTTCTGGTCGGCCGATTCGTCGGACGGTTCGTCGCGATTGAGTTCGAGGCGAATGACGTTGCAGGGATGCTTCTCGTAGAGCTGCGTCTGGAACGCGGCATCGATGACGTCATAGGGAGGGCAGGTCACGTCCGACAAATCGCCCACCTGGGCCACGTCGTACCGCAAACCGCGAAACGGAAACACCTGAGCCATGGCAACGTCAATCTCAAGAGAAGCACACGAATTTGCCCCCCGCCCGGAACCCGACCGTCGGGTCGCAGAAAGGGGGGCCACAACGCCCGGTCAGGGGCCAGTTGACTGCCCGCTGGCCGCCTGGGCGCGAATCACGAACTCTCGCACCCGGGCTGGATCTTTGCAAGCCTTGCTGGACTCCACACCCCCGGCCACATCGACTCCCCAGGGGCGGACCGCTGCGACCGCCGCCGACACATTCTCGCATGTCAGCCCGCCAGCAAGAATCAACGGTGGCCAATGCATGCGGTCCCACCCGTCGCGAACCAGTTCCCAGGGGGCCGTCTGACCAGTCCCGCCGTACGCTCCCATCACCTGGGCATCGACCAGGGCACCCCGCAAGGTCACCCCCGCGTCATGCAGCCGGGTCAGTTCGTCGGCGACAGGACCGAGGCCAGCCGCCCCCACCCGAAACGCCCGGATGACGGGAAATGCCCGTGCGACCGCGGCAATCTGCGCCACGGTTTCGTCACCATGCAGTTGCACGGTGTCGAGCTGGCAGTCGCGGGCGGTGGCGAGTACGAACTCGACCGGGTGATTCACAAACAGCCCGACCCGTTCGATGCCCCCGGTGATCGCCCGAGAGAGTTCGCGGGCCAACTCGGGCATCACCGAGCGGGGACTGGGGGCATAGAAGTTGAGCCCCAGCGCGTCGGCCCCGGCGGCCACCACCTGACGGGCGGTCTCGACATCACGGATGCCGCAGATCTTGACCCAGATGGGATTGCGTGGGGCGTGCGGATGCGATTGCGGGGAGGGAGCCCCGGCGGCCGCTGGGGAGGGGGAGGAAGACATGTTCGGTCCTGTGCCGGTGGCCGATCAGGTCAGCTTGCCGCGCCCCAGGATCGGCCAGACCACTTCCAGCCGATTCCCCCGGAAGCCATGAAATTCGTCATGGAGCACGGTGGTGAAGTCGCCGTAGCCGATGACAAGTTCGACCTTGTCACCGATCTTGAGGTCCTGGGCACCGGGACCAAGGTCAAGTTCGCAATGCTCGGCCGAGAGGCGTTTCACCTTCGCGTCGGGGTAGCCCACCACCACGGGAAGAGCGAGGTCGGGGTACATCGTCTTGCGACCCGAGTCGAGGACGGCCCGTTCGAGGGTCGGCCGGCTGACGACGGTCGCCAGCACGGTGAGGGCGTATTCGAGGTCGGCCACCTGGCAGTCGTTCCTGTAGAACGGGTCCATGAAGATCCCTCCGCCCGCCTGCAGCTCGGTGATGCCCGGGCACTTCACGGTGATCTGGTAGGAGCCGGTCCCCCCGGCACTCACGATATCGCAGGGGACACCCGCCTGGCGGATGGCGTCGGCACAGCCGGTGAGCACGCCGATGGCCGAGTGGATCTTCTCGGTTTTCTCGGCCTGGTCGGCGATGCGCAGCAGGTGCCCCTCGTAGCCCATGATCCCGGCGAAGCGGACCCCTTCGAGCTTGTCGATCGCCTGGGCAAGTTCGAGGGTATCGCGCCCGGGACGGGTGCCGACACGGTCGAGCCCGATGTTCACCTCGATGATCACGCGGGGGGCGACCCCCACCCGCCGGCAGACCGCCGCCAGTGGTTCGACCTGGGCGTAATGGTCGACGGTCACGATGGGGTCGGCCTGTCGGCAGAGCGAGGCGACCCGTTCCCACTTTCGTTCTCCCACCACCATGTTGGCGATGAGAATGTCGCGGATTCCTCCCGCAGCCATCACCTCGGCTTCGCTGACCTTGGCACAGGTGACCCCAATCGCGCCGGCGGCGACTTCCATCTGGGCAATGGCGGGGCTTTTGTGGCACTTTTCGTGCGGCCGCCACTGCACACCGTGCTGCTGGCACAGCTGTCCCATCTTCCGGATGTTGTTTTCCATCCGGTCGAGGTCGATGCACAGCACGGGGGTGTCCAGGTCGTCCTTGTTGAAACCGATCAGCGACTGCGGCACGGGGGGCACCAGGCAGAGAAGGGGCGAAGCACCGACCGGGAGAAAATTCCGGGTCCGGCGAAAGGGCAAATCGAAATCGGACTGTAGCAGTTCTCCCGGGGTGTCGTCACGGGAACCCCGGCAGAGGTTGCCTGCGGGCTGGTCGTATTGCCGGGACTGCGTGCAGCCCGGGTCGAGCCCGGCTAGAATCGCCCGACGTCCCGAACGGGGCTGTGACTGTTTTCCAACTTTTCTCTTCAGGCTCGACCACCATCATGGACCGCCGCTCATTCTTGACGTCATCTGCTGCCGGGCTGCTGGCCGGCTCGACCCTGGGCACCGTGGGGGGCGGCCAGGCACAGGCCGAGCCCACCCCCGGCAACTCGCTCCTGGGAGCCAACGTGAACGCCGATCTCATTCCCATTGTCGACACCCACCAGCATCTCTGGGATCTCACGAAGTTCACCCTTCCCTGGGCGAAGGGGAACGAAGTGCTGGGGAAGAATTTCGTGACGTCCGACTACCTCAAGGCGTCGGCGGGGCTCAACGTCGTGAAGACGGTCTACATGGAAGTCGACGTCACGCCCGAGCAGCAGGTGCAGGAGGCCGAGTATGTACTCGATCTGTGCCGAACCAGGGGAAACCCGATGTGCGGCGCGGTGATCTCGGGCCGGCCGGCAAGCGAGGGCTTCCGCGATTACATCCTCAAGTACAAGGGGAATGAGTTCATCAAGGGGGTGCGGCAGGTGCTGCACAACGAAGACATTCCCGCCGGTTTCTGCCTCGACAAGCAGTTCGTCAAGAGTGTGCAGTTGCTGGGTGAACTGGGGATGAGCTTCGACCTCTGCATGCGTGACCAGGAGCTGCTCGACGGCGACAAGCTGGTCTCGCTCTGCCCGAACACGCGGTTCATTGTCGATCACTGCGGCAACCTCAGCGTGCAGGAGACCGATGCGAAGAAACGACAGAAATGGCAGGACGGCATGAAGGCGCTGGCCCAGCGTCCCAACGTCGTCTGCAAGATCTCGGGGATCATCGCGACCGCGAAGAAGGACTGGAAGGTCGCCGACCTGCAGCCGAACATGCAGTTCTCGATGGAAACCTTCGGTCCCGACCGCCGGATGTTCGCCGGTGACTGGCCGGTCTGCACCCTCACCGCCTCGTTCGCCCAGTGGGTCAACGCCCTCAAGGAGATCGTGAAGAACATGGGGATGAGTGCCGCGGACCAGAAGAAGCTGTTCCACGACAATGCCGTGAAGTTCTACAACCTCAAGGACAAGGCCTGATCGGCCACTCGGCCCGCGATGGCCGCGGACCCAGGATTTCGACCGCCGGGTGGTCTGGTGACTCCCCGGCGGTTTTTTCATGCCCGGTTCCCCGCGACGACCAAACCCGGAATGATGATTCTCGACGGCGCAACCGGAGGTGGGCCACGTTGGACCTGCCGGTCTGTGACATGTCCACACGCCGTTTCGGAGGGCCGGGGTGTTGTTTCCCGGGTGCTGCGCCGGCGACGGGACCAGTACCGGCAGCGCTGGCGGGCTCCCGGGGCATTCCGATTCGCGCCCTCTGCCGGTGGCGATACGATGTGACCGTCGGGTGGGGGCCAGTCGCGCCGCTGTTCTTCTGGTGACGTTTCTCGTTCCTTGATTGGTTCATGACCATGCCAGCAACCCGCAACCATGACGAGTATCTCGCCGCGCTTCCCGCCGACCAGCGCCAGGCGCTGCAGGCCTTGCGGACGATGATCCGTGCTGCCGCTCCCCAGGCGGAAGAGACCATCAGCTATGGGATCTGCGCCTTCCGCGAGGGGGTGATGCTGGTCGGCTATGGGGCGACCGCCAAACACTGTGCATTCTTCCTGATGAGCAACCAGACGACGACGACGCACGCCGCCGATCTGAAAGGGTACGACCTGAGCACCGGGACGATTCGCTTTCAGCCCGACCGCCCGCTGCCGATGGCCCTGGTGCAGAAACTGGTTCGGGCCCGACAGGCCGAGAACGCCGCCCGACTCACGGCGAAACCCAAGCCGGCGGCTGCGAAAAAGGCGATGGCGAAGAAGGCGGCCCCGAAGAAAGTCGCGACCAAGGCCCCTTCTGACCCAAAAAAGATAGACCGAAAAAAGACTGACCGTTCAAGTACTGACCGTTCAAGTACTGACCGGGCCAGTACAACCGGTCCCGCGTCGCGAAAAAAAGCCGCATCGGCGACCGCCGGCCAAAAGTCGACTCCGAAAAAGCGGGTCCCGAAGTCGGCGACGCCCCGTCAGGGGACAAAAACATCGGCGGCCAGAAAGAAAAAGCCGGCATCGTGAATGGCTCGTGGAACGTCAGTTCCAGAACGAGTCCCAGGTGGCGAGGGCGACCATCGACGCGGCGATGATCAGCTTGGACAGGGTTCCCAGCAGTCGGCCGATGAACGCGGCGGTGCCGACGGCAAACCCTTTCTCATGGTCGCTGCCGCGCCAGTATTCCCCGAGCCAGGCCCCGCCAAACGCCCCGAACGCCCCTCCCAGGATGGCCCCGATAACCGTCCCCACGAGCGGGAACAATCCACTGCCAACGGCCGAGCCTCCGAAACTCCCCCCCATCGCGCCCAGGGTGGCCAGGATCATCGCCCGCCTGCTTGCCCCCTGTTTCGCCGCCCCTGCCGCTCCCACGACAAACTCCAGGATCTCACCCGCCACCGCCAGCACCATGACTCCGCCACACGCCCACCAGGTCAGTCCTCCTCCCTGCGCCGGGTGCACGAACAGGGTGAAGAGTGCCGAGAAGAGCACAATCAACCACGTCCCCGGCAGGCCGAAGACCGTCGCGACAAACCCCCCCAGGTTCCCCAACAGCAGCAGGGCGGCCCACGTGTAGTACCAGGTGCTCGACATCGCTGAGGACCTCAGGTCTCCCGGTCGGGGGAGGGTGGACGGACCGGGCCTCCGCAGAGGGCCCAGTCGGCAAAAAGTTTCCAGGGAGCTTCGGGATCGTTGCGGTAGCCAATGTCGGCACCTGGCACCCGTTGGGCGGTCACCCTCCCTGCGAGTCCGGGGTCCTGCTGCAGCCGGTTGACCGTCCCGTCAAACGCGGGGGAGTCGCACTCCGAGCGTTCTCCCACCAGGACCAGCACCGGGACGGCAATCTGCGAGAGCGCTGGGACGAAATCGTAGCGGTCGGCGGGACCGTACTTTTCGACATAGCCAGCCGCCGTCGTGAGCAGCGGCAACGGCTGTCGGACCTGAAAGAGCGTCTCTCCCGCACCCGCCGTGACGAGTGCCGCCGCACGGGCAAAATCGTCCCGAAACGCTGCGCCGGCGCGATGGTGCTGCCAGGTGGCGTGATGGAAGCGTGGTGGCGAAATCGCCACCACGCGCTGCACGGACCGATGCGGGACCTGTGCCTGCAGCAACAACGACTTCACTCCTCCCATGCTGTGGCCAGCGAGAACCACGCGCAGAGCCCCCCGTGCCACCAGCCAGTCGAGCCAGGCGGTCAGATCGAGGTGGGCCTCGGCCACGGTTTCATACGCCGCCCCACCCGGTCGACTTCCCGACCGGGTGCGCAGTGTGCAGATCCCGTCATGGCCGCGGGTGTTGATCCGCAGGGTGGCGAGCCCCGCCGCACGCGCGTGCCTGGCGAAGACCTCGAGCACTCCGGGGGAATAGAAATTTGCCCCGGTGCCGTGCACCAGCAGGCAGGCTTCCCAGGGGAGGGAACCCGGGTTCTGGGCCGGCTCCCACAGGGCGTCGAGCCAGACTCCATCGGCGGTCTCGACCCGGGCAAGCTCCATGCGTGGTCGGTTCCGTTCAGGCCATTGACTTGCGGAGCAGTTCGAGACTCTTGGGGACGGCGGTGGCCGGGTCTTCCTGCCCCTCGAACTCGAGCGAGACGTATCCCTGGTACCGGTTCTTCTTGAGAATCGCCCCGATCTTCTGGTAGTCGATGTCGAGCGTGTACCACTTGCCGCCGCCGTAGTAGGTCTTCGCCTGCACCAGGCACGCCAGCGGGGCAATCTGCTCGAACTGCTCGTACTGGCGTTCGAGGAAATTGCCGGTGTCGGCCGTCACCCGCAGCCAGGGAGAGTCGATCTCGTTGACGATCCGCAGAACCCCCTCGGCATCACGTCCCAGGCCCCAGTGATTCTCGAGTCCGAGGACCACACCGCATTCCTCGGCCTTCGCCAGGCAGCGTTCGAGGGCGTCGATGACCCAGGTGAAACCCTGCTCATCGGTGTAGCCTTCGAGCCGCGGCTCGATTCCCTTGTTGGCCATCAGCTCGTCGAACGACTTGGTCGTCCCCCACCGGCCGGTGTTGACCCGCATTGTGGGGATCCCCAGCCGATAGGCCAGCTCGATCGAATGCAGTGTCTTGTCGATGTTCTGCTTGCGGATCGCCTTGTCGGGACTGACAAAGCCCTGGTGGGTTGAGAAGCCCATCAGGTCGAGCCCGAGCGAAAAGGCCTGCCGCTTGAGCTGCTGCAGGTAGCCATTCGACTCCTCCTTCATCTGCACCTGCAGGATCTCGACCCCGTCAAAACCGAGGCGGGCCGCCTTCTCGATGCAGTCTTCAATCTCGACCCGCTGCTCGCGGAATTGCCAGAACGAATAGGTCGAGACCCCAAACCGGATGGGACGCAGTTTCGCCGGGGGGGCTTCGGCGGCGGCCGTAGCCACCCCCCCTCCCGTTGCCGACAGGACGGAACCGGCGACGAGGGCCGACCGGGCCAGGAACGAACGACGATCGAGTGAATCCGGCATGAAACCACCTCTGGTCGAAAGAGCAGGACAAATCAGGAACGGAAGTCGTGAGTCGCAGGCTGGGAACAGCAAGCCGTGCGGCCCGCCGCAGCCGCCTCATTTCCCCTTCAGGTGCTGGTCGAGAAAGCGGTAGGCGACTTCGCGGGCTTCGGCCGGAAAGTCGTGGGCACTGTCGGGGTAGTTCGCCTGCAGATTGTCTGGGACACCCAGCAGCCTGTAGACCGGGCTCGCGGCCGCAATCGTGTCCCGCACCCCCGAGACCTCAAAGTTGTCATCACGCACCGGGCTGCTGGCGAGGAAGGCCCGCGGGGCGAACGCCGCCACGATCTCGGGAAAGTCGAATGGCACTTCGTCGGGATTGTTGTGGTACTCGATGCGGATCTTCGGCATGTACCGGTCGCTGGTCCACCCCATGAGGTTCCCGTTGTAGTACTTGTGGAACCGGGTGAACCCGCAGTTCGACACCAGGGCCTTGATCCGCGGGTCGAACACCGCCGTGAACATCGTGTTGTGTCCCCCCAGCGAATGCCCGATGCAGCCAATGCGGTTGCCATCCACCTCGGGCAGCGATTGCAGCAGGTCGATCGCCCGCATGTTGTCCCAGATCGCCTTCATCGATCCGCTGATGTACCCCTTGTCGGGGGCGAAGTCGTACTCGTGCTCGCCGAACGAGGGGTAGTCGGGGGCGAGTGTCACATAGCCGCGCTCGGCCAGGTGCAGGGCGTAGTGCAGGTTGGGGTTCCCCCCCAGCCCGGCCGGTTCCTCCTTGCCGATCCTGATCGTCTGGTGCAGGCAGAGGACGGCTGGCCCTTTCTGCGAGGTCCCCGGCTGAGGCAGAAACAGGTAAGCCCGCACGCGGTCGTGCGCCTCGGTCCGGTACGAGATCTTGCGGCGGACACACTTGTCAAGCCGGACCTCTTCGAGCACCTGCAGATCGGGACTCACCTTTTGCGAGTCGGGGGGGAGAGTCCCCATCACCACCTGCATCTGGGCGAGAATGTGGGCCCGCCGGCGTTCCCAGTCGGCCTTGTTGGCGATTGGCTGCCGTTGGCCATTGTCAGTGAGCACGTAGTCGAGCCGTTGATGCTCGGGGTACCGGGGAGCCGACGTCTGACCGCAGGCAACTCCGCTCTTCCACCCTCCCAGCAGGAGTGCCAGGCATACCAGGCTCCACCGGTGAGGCGTGACAGGTCGTTGTGGCAACAAGGGAGTCCGCAGCACAGGGGAGTCTCCACCGGAAAGGGGCACAACCGGAAACCGGCGACCACGATGGCCTCGTCCACTGGAAGCCCACGTGCCGATCGCCGGTGTGCGAATCGTAGCAGCCCGTTGCCGGGGACGCGACAACCGCCCCCATGAGACAACCCCCTCGGCCCGCCTCGCGCTCGATCCCCGACGATCCAGACCCCCCTGCGAACGACGGCGCGAAGGCGAGGATCGAGTTTCGTATGGTTCAGACTGGAGGACGCAGTTCGTGACGCGACCGCGTGCGGGGGCGGGACGCTGGAAGATGCGGTGCCGGGATCGTGTCGGCGGCGAGACTGGGCTGGACCCCCGTCGACTTCTCCGTTCCCACACGCGGCTCTCCGGAGCGCGAGCCATGCAGCACCCAGCCAATCACGGTGTGGCGGACCAGCAATTGGTAGCTGATCACTCCCACCACCGCCGCCCAGGCCGAGACCACGAGCATCTTCGCCACGGGAGGCCAGGGTTGTGCGTGCAGCCAGACCTGTCCCAATCCGACGAGGGGGAGGTGGATGAGATAGATCCAGTACGAGGCATCGGCGAGGTAGCGGAAAGTCGGCGAATCATGCGGCCACCGCATCGCCCAGCCGAGCGTCGCCGACAGCAGGAACCAGGCCGAGAAGGCGACAGCCGCACTCAACTCCAGCACCCCCAGGCCTGACAATTCTCCCTGTGCCCCCCGGGGAGCCAGGAAGACAACGACGGCCAGTGCGGGGAGGGCACACAGCAGCTTGATGCCTGGTCGGGCGACGAGCGATTTGAGGGCGACCGGCCGTCGGCACAGTTCGACGCCCATCAGGAAGTAGAAGCCGTAATACGCAAGTCGGACCACGTGCGGCACAAACGAGTTGTGATGCCCGGTGAACAGGCTGAGGTCATCCCACAGGCAGATGGTCGAGACGAGGGCGAAGACAGCCGGCCGCCAGAGTGTCGAACCGAGCGGAATGCGCCAGGGGGGGGCCGTCGGGCGCGACACCGGCCATGACCAGCGCAGTCCGACCCAGCCCAGCGTCATGAGGGACAGGTCCATCAGGAACCAAAGATGTGCGGGGCCGAAATAGTGGTGCTGCAGATCTCCCTCGAATGACTCAAACGGGCTGATGGCCTGCGTCCAGGTACTGCGACCGGTGATCACCCAGCCCCAGTTCCAGACCAGCAGGTTGAGCGGCAGGATCGTCACCAGCCCGACGTAATAGGGGATCAGGATCCGGATCGCCCGCTGGCGGTAGAACCCGGTCAGATCCTGGCGGTCCATGAGACGCTGCGAGAAGAAGCCGGCGAGGAAGAAGAACAACGGCAGCCGGAACGTGTGGATCGTCCAGAAGAGCGCCTCGCAGACTGCGGACGACTCGCTGTTGTGGACCGGCCAGACGAGACCCCGGAGACCCGAGGCCGAGTAGGGGACGCAGGCATGCAGCACCACCCCCAGCAGCATCGCCACTGCGCGGAGTGCATCGAGCCCGGGCAGCCGGGGATGGGCTGCGGGAGAGCGGGGGGGGCGGTCGGCAGAATCGACCTTTTCGTGCGAAGAGGAATTCCTCAAGTGGGGGCTCCATCGGCCGGAAAGGCCTGTCGATTGAAGATCGGGGAGTCTTCCCCTCCCGGGTGAGCCATTTTGCCCGAACGGTTCTGTGTCGATTTGTCTCAACTGCGCTCGTCCTGCCGGACCGCTACAACCCGTTCTTTCCACCTGTGGATTGACCTCATGCCCGACCTTCCCGCCACACTCATTGCCGCGACGGTCTGCAGCTATTGGACCGTTGTGCTGCTCAAGCTCGCGGTGGTCCGCTGGCGGCAGCACAAAACCGGAGCCCTGGTTCCCCGCCTGTCGACCGAGCGGCGAATCTGGCCGGTCTGGATCGCGGCCATCGTCGCCTGGCACGCCCTGCCCCTGTTTGCGACCATCAACTGGGGGACGTGGTATGGACTTCCCAACTGGGCCCTGGCGCGCGGGGTCGGCCCGATCCGGTGGGGGGCGGCCCTGCTGGGACTCGGCTGCTTTGCCGCGACGATCCATTGCTGGATCGTGATGGGACGCAACTGGAGCGTGGCGGTCCTTCCCGGTCAGACCAAGCAACTGGTGACCAACGGTCCGTTTGCGCTGGTCCGGCACCCGATCTACGCCCTGAGCATCCTCTTGATGGTCTGCAGCGTCGTGGCGGTCCCCAACCTGCTACTGGGGGTGGCCGCGGCCATCCACATCACATTGATGCGGCGGAAGTCCCAGATTGAAGAGCAATTTCTGGCGAACGAATTTGGACCGGCGTGGCACGCCTATGCAGATCGCACCGGGCGATTCTTCCCCCGGCGAGCGACCGCCCCGGTGGCCCGCCCCCATCTGCTGTCCCACTCCCCACGACCGTCGGCCAGTCGGTCATCATCGAAATCAGCGGCCTCCTCGAACTGAGGCCGCCGCTGCCGTTCACCGGCCATTCGACTTGCCGACGCAAGTCGTCGTCCGGCTGAACCCATGTTTGGAGAAAAGCACTCTTCGGCACCAAGAATAGCGCGGGACGGTCACTCTCCGCGAAGACTCGCAGAAGGCGGATCCCGCACACTGATTTCAAATTGTTCCAGAGGATTGCCGGTGGAGTTCTGTTTTCGACGTCTCGTTGCCCCAAGTGTCCGAGAACTGTGACCCCCGCCGTTCAGTTCAACTCCGACGCCTCTTCCCAGTGCTCATAAAGTTCGGCCAGGCGCAATTGGCCGGCTTCGAATTCGTCCTTGACCTCGCGCGCCTTCTGGCCGTCGCGGTAGGTGTCGGGATTCCCCAGCCGTTCCTGCAGTTCGGCAATGCGGACTTCCAGGGTGGCGATGTCCGACTCCAGATCGGCCACCTTGCGGTAGGGGAACCTGCGCTTTCGTTTCACCCGCTCGGTGGAGGTTCCCCCCTTCGATTCGGCAGGTTTCTCTTTTCCCTTGGCCGATTCCCGGGCAGTCGTCGCCTTCAACTCTTCCGCCGCCCGCCGCATGGAATCGACGTACTGCGTGTAGTTGCCGTCGTACAGCCGCCACCGGCCAGGTTCAAACACCAGGATTTCCGTCGCCACCCGATCGAGGAAATACCGGTCATGGCTCACGAAGATGACAGTGCCATCGAATTCCCGCAGGGCCTCCTCCAGCGAAGCCAGTGCCCACAGGTCGAGATGGTTCGTGGGTTCGTCGAGCACCAGCACGTTCGCCTGGACCGCGGCCAGGCGGGCGAGCGCCGCCTTGCTGCGTTCGCCCCCGCTGAGGCTGCCGACCTGCTGCTGGACCACGTCTCCCTTCAGCCCGAACTTCGCCACCAGGTCGCGGATCTGCCCGGGAGTCATCTGGGGATTGTTTGCCGGGCGGACCGCCTCGATCACCGACAGCCCGGGATCGACACTCGCCAACTGCTGGTCGAAGTAGGCGATCTCGACGTTGGTTCCCAGCCGGACCTGCCCCTCGTCTGCGGGCAACTCGGCCAGCAGCGTCTTGAGCAGCGTCGATTTGCCGCATCCATTGGGCCCCAGGATCCCCAGCCGGCGCCCCCGCAGCAGCCGGAGATTCAGGTCTTCGAACAGCGGTGAATCAAATCCCTTCGACAGATGGGTGACATCCAATACCCAGTCGCCCGTCCGCCTGGCGGCGGGGAAGCCCATGCTGGGCCCGACAATCGCCTGCGGACGGTCAATCTTCTCGATCCGTTCGAGTTTTTTCTCGCGGTCGTGGGCCTGCGCGCTCTTTTGCCCGTAGAAGTTCTTGCGGATGAACTCCTCGGTCTTCTCGATGAACTCCTGCTGTTTCTCGTACGCCTTCTGCTGCACCTCGGCCCGCTCGGCCTTCAGTTGCCAGTACTTCGAGAAGTTGCCGGGATAGTCGGTCACCCTGCCCCGATACAGCTCGAGCGTGCGGGTGGTCACCCGGTCGAGAAACCAGCGGTCGTGGCTGATCAAGACCAGAGAGGCGGGGCTGGCGGCGAGGTATTTCTCAAGCCATTCGGTGGCACCGACGTCGAGGTGGTTCGTCGGCTCATCGAGCAGCAGCAGGTCGGGGTCCGCCAGCAGCAGCCGGGCCAGCAGCACGCGGTTCTGCTGCCCGCCGCTGAAGGTCGAGATGGGGCGGTGGTACTCATCGGGCACAAACCCCAGCCCCTGCAGCACCTCGTCGACCCGGTGCTCGAGGTTGTATGCCTGTTGTCGACTGAGGTGCAGTTGCAGTTCGTCGTAGCGGCGCTGCAGCCGGTCATGGGCCGCGGGTTCGGTGGTGGCCGCAATCTTGTGGGCGACCTCTTCGGCCTCACGCTGCAGGGCATACAGCGGGGCGAGCCCGGCCCGCGCCTCGTCGAGCAGCGTGCTGTCGGGTGAGAAGACGGTGCTCTGCTCGAGGATGCCGACCCGCAGGTCGCCCGGCTTCTGAACCCCCCCCGAGTCGGCGTCGTCGAGCCCGGCGAGAATCCGGAAGAGGGTCGTCTTCCCGGCCCCGTTGGGCCCGACCAGCCCGACCTTGTCTCCCGCCCGGACTTCGAACGAGACCCCGTTCAACACCGGGTCGGCATCAAACTGTCGGACGACTTGCGAGACAAGCAGTTGCAGCACGGCAGGTTACTTGGCCAGGGCCTTGCGGATCGCGTCCACGGTCTGGGTGGCACGGCGCTGGATGATCCGCCGGCCCCACTCGGCAGTCTTGGCCACGGGGGCCAGGTCAACGCCGTTGATCTTGAACAACCCCGCCTTCTGCCGTTCCGCAGCCCGCACGCTCTGCGGGTCGACCGCCAGCATCTGCGACGTGATGGCGAAGTCATCGTGCAGTCCCTCGGGGGTCTGCACGATGCCATTGTCGGCCAGCCACTTCTCGAGGCCGGGGTAATCCCAGTACTCGGGAATGTACAGGACGCGGGGACCCTTGTTTCCCCAAAGGGCGGTCAGTTCCTCGGCCACGGCCTTCATGCCATCCTGATTCCCCCCACTGTCGCCAAGCAGCACGATGGTCTCAAAGCCGGTGACCTGGAAACTGCGGCAGATGTCTTTGAGCAGGGCCCGGTAGGTCTCTTCGGTGAGACTGATGGTGCCGGGGTATTTCATGTGCAGCGACGGGGGATCGAAATCCCCCTCGGGAACAAACGCCACGATCGGGGCGACGAGGGCATTGCCGAGTTGCCGGGCGATCGCCTCGGTCGTTCCCCGCAGGATGATGTTGTGCTTGCCGGTGGCGAGATAGGGCCCGTTCTGTTCGACCCCACCGGTTGCCACGAGGATGGTCTTCCTGCCCGCGGCCATGGCATCCCGGACTTCCATCCAGGTCAGGTCTTCGAGGAAGACCGACTCGACCGCCTCAATGGGACGCTTCCCCTGCGGGTTGGGATTCACCGGATCGGGGACGACCTGGTAGGCCCCGGCGGTGGTGGCCAGGACGACAAGGCCAATCGCCATCCGTCGGGTCCAGGCGGGGAAGAGGGCCGTCACGGAGGCACGGGAGACAGGAGAGTCGATCGGTGCAGTCATCGGGAGCACTCCGTGAGCTAAGGACAATCCCGGGCGATGTTCACCAGAGCGGTTGGCGGCAGCCTCGGGGAGGAACACCAGGCCGGGCAGGCTGTCGGCCCACCGGCCACCATCAATGACAACAGGCGACCGGGAAAACCCGTCGCCTGTGAATTCACAACACCGCCATGCCGCAACCCGGAGATTCCCATCAGAATCCTGACAACCACAGATCGACCGTGATCCACAATTCGAGGCTCAGAGGCTGAATTGAGTCACAGAGGACGAAGCAGGCCAGGAATTTCGAAAAGACTTCCGTGGTGCCGGGAATTGGCTGTGAAGCCGGGGGCGTTCATTCAGACCCCGGTTCCAGCAATTCCCGCAGTCGTTTCAGACGATCGGCATCCGGGACATCTTGGCCTTGCGCTCGGCGCGACGACGGGCGCGGCGGCGACGTTCGCTCGGCTTTTCGTAGAACTCACGGCGACGCATTTCCTTCTTGATGCCGCTGTGTTCCACCAGCTTGCGAAACCGACGCACCGCTTCCTGAACCGTTTCCCGCTCACGCAGACGCAACTTGACCACAAAAAGCTCCGGGTGGGACCCTCAAAAGGCACGAAAAACACCTCCCGCCGAAAGCGGGGAATTCCGCAGTATATCAACCAACACTGGGCCGTCCAAGGCCCGTCACCCCTCATTTTTCGGTCTTTGACCAGAAGGTCTGTCCGCCTGAACAGTCAGCTCAGGGGCCAAAGCCGGGAATCAGCATTTCGATTCCGTCGGCACCCTGCTGCTGTTGTTCGCGGATCCGCTCGTTGAACTCGTCGAGGTTGTCGAAGACCACGACGGCTGCGACTTCCTCCCAGGCGAGCTGCACCTGGAGCTTGCGGCTCCAACCCCCGTCATCGACCGCGGTTCCCACCAGGAACCGGCGGTCGGCCACATTGGTGATTATGACGTTTTCGAGATGAAAGGTCGTGGCATTCAATCCGCGCTGGGTCACGGAGATCAGCTTGTCACCCCAGGGGCGCGTCCCACCGGCAGCGACCGCTCGGGCCGGTTCGGCGGCCTGGGCGGGTCGGGCGTCGGGCACCGGCTTGTCCTGGGCATCCACCCACGAGCGGGCCCCCAGCCAAAGCATCACGACTCCCGCCAACGGGAGCCCTGCGCGCAGCCACCAGTTCGATCGATTCATCGCAAGCACCTCCTCAGCCCCCCGGGAAACCGCAGTTCAACTCTCAAACACAAACTCGATCGGGGCGTGGATGTCGGGATGCAGGCTCTTGTGCACCGGGCAGTGCAGGGCCGCCTGCTCAAGCTTCTGGCGGTCGTCGGCGGTCAGCGCTCGGGCCTTTTCGGCCGGAATGGTGATCACCACCTTGAGTCCCCCGATGCGGCGCACTGGAGTCTGCACCATCTCTTTCACCACGTGGGCCTTCGTCCCCGCGATGTCGAGCTGATTCCGCTCGGCCACGATGCCCATGATGGTCAGCGAACAGGCCCCCAGCGCGGTCGCCACCAGGTCGGTGGGCGAGAAGCTCTCCCCCTTGCCATGGTTGTCGACCGGAGCGTCGGTCGTCAGCTGATCCTGAGAGGGGCCGTGCGTCGCCTTGCAGCGCAATTCCCCCTGGTACACCACATCGACTTCCACACCCATGAGAGATTCTCCCGCAACCGGTGAATTCGGACACGTGCTGACCGTCGGCTCGATGCATGAGCCGATCGAATCCTCACTCGTCGGTGACGCAGCCTTCCGAGGCGGACTTCACATTCTTGATGTACTTGTAGATCGTCCCGCGGGTCGCCTTGTAGGGGGGATCGCGGTAGGCGGCCTTGCGGCGGGCCATCTCGGCCTCGGGGACGGCAACGTCGATCCGGCAGCTCTCGGCATCAATCGTGATCTGGTCCCCATCCTGCACGAGGGCGAGT
>Ga0315902_10002023_pt1 | contig 32216 bp, 53 predicted proteins | sample LakEriMetagenome_9_FD_203523 | JGI IMG/M metagenome (GOLD analysis project Ga0315902, IMG submission 203523) | Freshwater fungal communities from buoy surface, Lake Erie, Ohio, United States - Buoy 12 MA117 | ecosystem: Environmental > Aquatic > Freshwater > Lake > Lake biofilm | place: USA... | reverse complement strand
ATGGCCCACGAGAATGGCAGTCGTGGGTTCACAAAGTCAGCTGAACGCTACGCCAAGATGTTTAAGGTAACGCCCGAGTGGCTGCTATTCGGCACCGGAACGGGGGCTAAAATGACCCCTCCTCCGACAAAATCGCCAGACGACGGAAGGCCGATTCCCGCTGCGGAAATGCGGCTTTGGGTCAAAAATGGACCGGTAAGCCGCGAAAGACGCCCACAAGCCGCCTTGCGCAGCGTACCCATAATGGGTGAAGTTGCCGCCGGAGTTTGGCGGGAGACCGGCGTGAGTGCGACGATTGACGCGAGCGAAAGCCTCTCGGTTGACGTGCCGGGCTATGAAAGAGCGGCGCTTTGGGCGCTTCGCGTCGCCGGGCCGTCGATGGACCTCCTTTATCCCCCTGGACGATATGTCATCGTCGCCTCGCCGGCGGAGGCCGGGCTTCGTGTCGGCGATCACGTCGTTTGCGAGCGCCAGCAAAACGGGCTTATCGAGATCACGCTTAAAGAGCTGATGACGATTGACGGAAAGAACGCGCTAATGCCGCGCAGTTCGCACCCGGATTATCAGGAGCCGTTCATCCTCTCTGCCGCTGGCGACTATGACCAGACGGCCCCAAAAATCATTGGCGTTGTTGTCGCGGACTACGCCCGACGCGAGCGCCCGCCGATTCTGTTTTCGCCGGTCACGGACGACGACGCCTAGCGGCCATGCCGCCCTCCCCCCAATAACTTCCGCTTTCGCATAGCCGCGAAAACAAGTCGCGCGCTGCTATGCGTTTTGCGTTGACACAGCGTTATGCGTTGCGCATAGTGTTTCCACAAACGGGAGACACCCCATGCAGACCGCAACGATCAGTTTCGAAGTGGACGTATTCGTCGAGGCGATGGAAGGCGATGAGCCGGAGATCACCGAGATCGGCCTTGTCATCTATGACCCGACCGCCGCGATTGGCCGCCGTCACCGCACGTCGCGCATGGTTCCGGTTTCCGCCGAGCTGTCGCGCCTGATCCTCGATCACCTCCGCGCCGAGGCTCTCGACGCCCTCGCCGAAGCCGACACCGACCACGCCGAACAGGCAGCGGAACACCGCTGGGAAATGACGAGCGGTCGATGACCCGTCCCAGCCGATCCGCCGCCAATTACCTCACCGTCGTCCTGATCGTTTGGGCGGCCTTGCTCTGGATCATCGTGCCGTGATGAAGCTTACACCTGATGAAATAGCCGCCAAACTGGCGCGCTATAGTCGCCTAAACCCGGCGACCGGCTGCCTGGAATGGCAGCGCGGAGGTCACAACGGCTACGGACAGATTTGCGTAGGCAGCGGGGCGGTTAGGCCCGCCCATCGCGCAGCCTATGAGATTGTCCACGGCCCCGTTGATCGGGCGCTACACATTGATCACCTCTGCCGAAACCCGAGCTGCATAAACGTCCAGCACCTAGAAGCGGTGACGCCGCGCGAGAATACTCTTCGGGGAATTGGACCGGCAGCGCGGAACGCTCGCAAGACGCATTGCAAAAACGGCCATGAACTTGTGGCCCCAAATCTTATAGCCCACCCACGAGCGCGTCTTTGCAAGACCTGCATTATGAGCCGAAAGGCGGAAAAGCGACGTCAGGAAGGTGCGCGGCAATTTCGGGCGCGACTGACTGACGAGATCGCTCTCGAAATCTTGCGCGAATACGACCCAAGCGCGCGTAGCAAAAACCGCCCAACCGCCAACAGCACTAAAGACTTGGCGAGGAGGTACGGCCTGACGGCTTCGGTCGTGCAGGCCCTCGTCTCTGGCAAACGATACAAACACTTGCCGCGCCCTTCCTCTCTGGTTTGTGAGGCCAGCCAATGACCATCGAAAAGCAGTCCTACACCATCCGCCGCATGTCGTGGTCGAGCCTCCCGCCGATCACGGTGGAAATCGAGTGCGCCGCGACCACGCCCGAAGGCGTCAAGCTGGGCTTGGCGGTAAGAGTGGCGGCGGGCAGGAAAGAGGACCTGTCCGGCGCGAACCTGTCCGGCGCGGACCTGTACGGCGCGGACCTGACCCGCGCGAACCTGTCCGGCGCGTACCTGTCCCGCGCGTACCTGTCCGGCGCGAACCTGTCCGGCGCGAACCTGTCCGGCGCGGACCTGTACGGCGCGTACCTGTCCGGCGCGAACCTGTCCGGCGCGAACCTGTACGGCGCGAAAATCCACGGTGAGCCCGTCACCTGCTGCTTTGCCCGCGTCATGCGAGACGACGGCTACACCTTCCTCGCGATGCAGCTTGAAGCCGGGGGCGTGAAGATCGCCGCCGGGTGCCGCTGGTTCACGGTTGCCGAGTTTCGCGCGCACGTCGCCGACAACTACCCCGGCGAGCCCAAGGCGGTCGAAACGCTCTGGATTTTGTCCAGCATTGAACAGCGCGCTGCTGATCTGGGCATCGCCCTGGAACCCACCGCGACCGTTGAGGAGCCCGCCTGATGGCTGTCCTCGACTGGTCCGAACCCAACAAAACCCCGCGCCCCGACCCCTGTAAGGCGGCGCGGCAGGGCCGGGGCGACCACGCCCCCCCGGTTTCCCCGGCCCGAACCTTTCCCGGCTGTCTCGCCGATCATGACGCTTTGGCCGACGCCGTGGCTGCCTACCGCGCCACTTATGGCCGGCGCGCATACGAGGTCATGCGCGACGCCGCGATGCGCTGCGGGATGCCCGCTGGCGAGCCGCCGCGCGCGTGGTCCGAAGCGCGACTGCGGACCTACCGCAACATGATGGAGAGCGCGTCGTGAACCCGTCCAGCTACCCCGACCAGATCGGAGGCCCTGACGCCTGCCTGGTCGCCGCGACGTGCCCCGATTGCAGCGAGCCGATCCCCACCGGGCGCCCCTTCGAAGTCATGGCCGCCGAGGACCACGACGGGTCGCCCTGCCCCGACTGTCAATTCCTGAATGGAGCGCCTGTCTGATGGCCGCCTATCGCATCGTCATCCCAAACACCGGCCACGTCATTGAGGCGGTGGACGTGTTCGCCAGGGCGAAACAGCGCGCCGAATGGCATCGGGCCCGCCTCGATCATCCGACGTACCCGGCTCAAGTCATCGTCCAGCGTGTCGGGCCTGATGGCAGGGCGCGCAAGGTCTGGCCGCAGGGGGCAAGCGCATGACCCCGCTTGAGGCCGTCCTAACCGCAATCACCATCGCCGCAATCATCGGCTTCCGCGCTTGGGCCGAAGCCCTGCCGACCGATCAACAGAACAACGAGGAGGGCTCGCAATGAGCGCCCAAATGACTGTCACATGGGAAGGCGAGCGCGCCCCCTTCGCAAAGGCTTTCGTGGCCGCTCAGATGGCGACCGAGGCTGTCAAGAAAGCCGCGACGAACCCGGCGTTTAAGAGCAAGTACGCCGACCTGTCCGAAGTCGTGGAAGCCGTCGTACCGGCTCTGAACAAGGCGGGCATCGGCGTGATGCAATTCCCGTCTTATGATGGCGAGTTGGTCGGCGTCACCACGGTGCTGATGCACGAAAGCGGCGCGACCGTCACCGGAACGCTGCACCTTCGCCCGTCCAAGAGCGACCCCCAGGGCGTAGGCTCTGCCGTGACCTATGCGCGGCGCTACTCGCTCCTCGCCATGACGGGCGCGGCGCCGGAAGACGACGACGGCAACAGCGCCAGCGGGCCGCGTGAGCAACCCCGCCAGACCCGGCGCGAGGAGCCCCAGGAATCCGCCGCCGTTCAAGCCGCCGGGGTCGCCATCGACCTGTGCGACAGCGAGGCCGTCCTCGCCAAGTGGAGCGCCAGCAACGCGGACATGATCGCCAAGCTGGACGCAGCCGACAAGGCCGAGGTGCGCCGGCTCTACGGCGTTCGCTTGGAAAAGCTCCGCAAGGCGTCGAACGAGGCTGAAGTGGCTGACGCCGATCCGTTCCGGGATGCCGCGTGATGGCTGACGGAACCGCGCCCATCGGCCACAACAACCCGCCGCCCGACCCGTTCGGCGCCATCAAGGCCCATATCTCCGACCTCTACCAAGAGGCCAAGGGCTTTTTGGACGGTGAGCCTATCGCCACCGCAGGGCAGGCCGATGCGGTCGCGTCGTTGCTTGACCAGATCAGGCAGGCCGAGAAGACCGCCGACGAAATCCGCAAGGAAGAAAACCGGCCCTTTGATGAAGGCAAGGCGGCGGTGCAGGCGAAGTTTGCCCCGCTGATCTCGGACACGAAGGCGGTGAAGGGCTTGACCGTCCTCGCAGCGGAAGCGTGCAAGGCCGCCCTTGCCCCGTGGCGCCAGGAACAGGAGCGGATCAAGCGCGAGGCCGCCGACAAGGCCCGCCGCTACGCTGAAGAAATCGCAGCACGCGCCGCTGAAGCCTACCGCGCCGCCCGTGATGACCTTGCCGCCCAAGAGCAAGCCGAGGCCGCCATCCGGGCCGCTGACGCTGCTGCGAAGGAGGCGAACAAGGCCGAGAAGTCCGCGACCACGGGCACCGGCCTGCGGAGCTATTGGGCGCCGAAGCTGGTCGATGGCGCCGAGGCCGCGCGCCACTATTGGAAGACCGACCGGGCCGCTTGCGAGGAGTTCTTTCTGTCGCTCGCGCACCGGGACGCCCGCAACGGCTATCGGACCATTCCGGGCTTTGAGGTGATAGAAGAACGGCGGGCCGTCTGATGTCGCGCCCCCTCGTCATCCTCAACACCAAGGCCAACCGGCAGACCGCCGCCAACTGGTGCATGAACGCCCCGGAGGGAACGCAGGTCGAGTTCCGCGAGCGCCTGCGGACGGACGATCAGAACCGGAAGATGTGGGCAAGCCTGACTGACCTCGCCCGGCAGCGCCCGTTCCACAACGGCGTCAAGATGAACCCCGACACATACAAGGCTATGCTGATGCACGCCCTTGGCCACGAGACGCGGTTTATCCCGACCCTGGACGGCGATGGCGTGTTTCCGCTGGGGTTCCGCTCCTCGCGCCTGACCATCCCCGAGATGAGCGACCTCCTGGAATTGCTCCACGCCTTCGCAGCCCGTGAGGGCGTCACCCTCAACCAGACAGAGGCAGCTTAATGGCCAGCCCGTCAGAGAGAGCCAGGTTTACAGCCGCAGTCCATCGTCGTGAGGCGGAGGTTCGCCGGGCGTCTGAATACGCTCACCAGCGGGCGTTTGCCGAGGTCTTGGACCAATGGGCCGAGAACGCCGAACACCGCGCCACAGAGGCCGAGAGAGGCCAGCAGGGGGAGTTGTTCGCATGAGGAAGGAAGACACCATGACAGACGACTTTCAGAACGTCCTAAGGCGCGTCATTGCCGCCCAGCCCAAAATCTACCTGTCAGGCCACGAGGGCTATTATCGCCACGCCGACATTGCGCGACTGCTGCGAGCCCTCACCGCCTGGAACACCCGCCCGGCCCCGGCTCTGGATAGGGACCGGATCGCCGTGTGCATCTCGACGCATATGTCGTTTGGTCTCGGCATCGACTTGCCTTGCGTCGAAGTCGACAAGATCGCCGACGCCATCCTGGCTATGGTCGGGGGCGGGGTTCCGGCTGGGTACAAGCTGGTCCCGGTGGAACCGACAGAGGCAATGCTGCGGGCGTGGCTGGCCGAAGAGTACCGCCAATGCACCGGCCCGACTCCCGACCCGGCCAAGTGCTACGCCGCCATGCTCTCAGCCTTGGAGGGGTAGATGTACCGCCAACCGCGTGAACCAATCGACGACGGCGAAGACGAGTTCGCGGGAATGAACGGGTGCGCGTATTGCCGCGACCGCGCTCTGCCGACCGAGTTCTTCCACTGTCCCAAGTGCGACGCCGACTGGCATCCAGACGACGAGGACGACCAATGACCAAGACACTGGTTGAGAGACTGGTCCGTGAGCGGCACACCCGCGAGGACTGGCACGAGCCTTACGGCACGATCAGCCTTCCTTGCGACGCGGACGACTATGGCGCCGAGGCTCACCTGATCAACCCGGATGGCCCGGAAGCCGCAGCCGAGATCACCCGCCTCGCCTCTCGCATAGAGGAACTAGAGAGGAAGCTAAAGCCGTTCGCTGAAGCGGGCGCGACCCTGTCGTCGCGATGGGAGGACCACGAGACCCACTGGCAAGGTGCCCTGTCGTATCCGATTTCCGCTGGACAGCTTCGGGCTGCCCGTTCCGCCCTCTCAGACAAGGGGTAGGGGATGAGCAGGGCCGCACGCTTCACCCAGGCTGACGTGGCGCGGGCCATGAAGGCTGTGCAAAACGAGGGTAAGTCTATCGCCGCTGTGGACGTTCGCCGCGACGGGACGATCCGGGTCTTCATCGGCGAGCCATCCCGTGCGCCTGATCTGGCCAGCGAAGGCCCCGACGAGTGGGATCGGCTTATCGCCTCCGCATGAGCGACATGGCGACCATCGAGCTAAAGTACGTCAAGCGGTATCAGGACCGACACGGGAAGGTGCGCCACTATTTCCGCGCGCCGGGTCGCAAGCTGACGCCGCTTCCGGGCCTGCCGGGCTCCGTCGCCTTTATGGCCGCTTATGCCGATGCGCTGGACGCTCTGGCCATCCCCGAGGGCGCCGGGAAAGCTCCCAAGGCCGGGACCGTCTCCGCGCTCTGTGTCGCCTACTACGCCAGCGCCACGTTCAAGGGCCTGAACGTCTCGACCAAGGGAACCTATCGCAACATCCTTGACCGCTTCCGCGCCGTGTATGGCGACGGCGGCGCAAAGGCTTTGAAGCCGACGCACATCAAGACCATTCTGGACAAGACCGCCGACCGGCCCGGCGCCGCGCGCAATCTGCTGAAGGCCCTGCGCTCGCTGTTCGCCTTCGCCGCCGAACGCGGGCTTGTGGCCCATAACCCGACCGCCGGAGTAAAGTTTAAGGCGCCGAAAAGCGACGGGTTCCGGGCATGGACGGAAGACGATATCGACGCGTTCCGCAAGCATTGGCCCGCCGGATCTCGCGCCCGTCTCGCGCTCGCCCTGCTAGTCTACACCGGCCAACGCAGGTCGGACGTGGTGCGTATGGGCCGCCAGCACATCCGCGACGGCTGTATCCAGGTACGGCAGAAAAAACGCGGCGTTGATGCCCCGGTCCTGTCAATCCCGATCCATCCCGACCTAAAGGCCGAGCTGGACGCCCTGCCGAAAGAACATCTTACGTTTCTTATGACCGCTTACGGAAAGCCGATGAGCGAGGCGGGCTTTACAAATTGGTTTGTTCGGTGCGCGAGGGAGTCGGGATTGCCTGCAAAGTCCTCGCCCCACGGACTGCGGAAAGCGGCAGCGCGGCGCCTGGCTGAGGCTGGCTGTTCGGCTCATGAAATTATGGCCATCACCGGCCACGAAAGCCTCAAGGAAGTGGAACGCTATACGTCAACGGCCAGTCAGGGAAAGCTGGCTAAATCAGCAATGGCCCGAACCGTGAACGGGTCGCTGTCTCACCTGATTGTCTCACCCGATCCTGACGCCTTATAGGAAAGGCGCTTGCGCTAGGGGGTGGTAGGCCCGGAGGGAATGTCGCAAGTGAGCCGGATCAATCGGTTGCACTGTCTCACCGTCCCCGGCGCCCTGAAGCGGGGCTTGGCGTTGCGGCGGAAGTGTCTCACCCCCTACCCCTCAACCAGCCCCTTCTCGACTAGACGGCGGATGGCTTCAGAGCGGGTGATGGGCGGGTCATTTTCGGCGGCCCAGGTATCGACGCGGGCGCGAAGATCAGGCGCGAGGCGGACGTTCACAATCGAGCCTTGGCCCTCAGAAGGGCGGCCCCGTGATTTTTGTGTTACATCGCTTGACGGCTTGGCCATGTCGCTGTAATACATAATTCAACAGCAGGGAGCAACCCACATGACCGCCACCGACATTCGCGACCTTCAAAACCAAGTCGATCACTTCGGCCTGTATGCGGTCGTTCGGAAAGTCGGTCGCAAGTGGTCGGTCAATTTTCGCGGCCACGGTTGCCCGACCTTGTTCAACACTCGCACGGCGGCGGCGAACTGGGTTCAGGAGTGGACGCAGGCCCTTCGGCAGCGGGCGGCCTGATGCGCCCCAGCCTCTCCGACATGCTGGCCTTCCCAATCGACCGTATCGAGGACGGGAGGCTGCGGGCGGCGCTTCACGAACTGGCCGAGGCCATGCAGATGACCAATGACCCCGATAGCCTCCGAGCCCTTGGCCAGTCGCTCAAGCTGATGGGTGACATGGCAAGGTCGGAAGCGTTCTCAATGACGAGGAGCCACTGGTGAGCGACCTGATCAACATAGCCCGCCACGCCTCAAGCGAGAGCTTCCACGAGGTGCTTAAGCGGGTCGTTGCCGCCCAGCCCGAAATCTACATGGTCGGCCATGAGGGCTATTATCGGCACGACGACATTGCGCGGCTCATCATCGAACTGACAGACCCGCAAACGCTCGCGTTCGTCGCCTATGATGAATGGCTTGATCGGCTGGGCGCTGCGGCGGGCGTGGATTGCGCCGATATTCCCCACTCCAAACTCGCCGAATGGTACACGAGCGGCCACTCTGTCGAGGAGACGGTGCCGTGGGCGCTGGTGTATGCGGGCGGTGCGAAATGACCACGCAACGAACGTACATTCTTGTCGATGTCGATAACCGCCTGCGCCCCGGTCAATGCGTTTGGGAGACAGCGGCGGATGCCATACGCGCCGCTAAGGCTTGGCCAGAGGCTTACCGCGTCGTGCAGCGGGAGACTACCGAGACCGTCATCTGGGTCGCGACCGATCCCGACTGGTCTGTATAGAAACCGCCTCTTTTCCATACACATCACGGGAACATGCATAGATGACGGCTCACCCGACGAACGATCCGACAAACCCGCTTCATCGGCTGGCCGATGATGCAAAGCGGTTCGCGAGCGGGGCATATCCAGCAAAGTTAGCGGACCTTCACGGCATTGCGGGCGATATAAACGCGACGCTGGACGCCCACGCCAAGCTGGCCGCCGCACTCGCGAAGATTGCCGAAGGGACCGCTCCCATCGCGTGGAACGGCCACTATCTCGCGCACCGGGAAGCCGTGAAGATTGCCCGCGAGGCTCTGGCCTGAAACGACAAAGGCCCCCGGCTTTCACCGAGGGCCATTCTACCGGGGTATTGTGTGACGAGCCGTCCCGAACTAGCCCCCGACCATCACGGCCAGAGCCGCCACCAGGGCCGGGGCGTCACCGTTTCCCGGTGAGCATCCACGATAGCCACGGCTGCGGCTCTACGGCCATCGCACACGGTCAACGCGGCCTCTTGGCGTAGTGCTAGCGCCCCGAGATCGCCAACGGTCTCCAAAGGCCCCACGTCGGCTCTAGGGCAGGGTTCCCGCAGGATCGGCGGCACGTTGATCGTCAGGGGCTTGGGGCTCCCCGCGCATGACGCCAATAGACCCGCGCAGAGCATCAGTGAAAGCGGGATCGAGGCGCGCATTGGCCCCCGGCGCTGACTGGACGACATCGACTTGCCTTTCCGCTTCCTGACGCACGACAACTTCCGTTCGCACCGTCCGCTCGATTATGCCCGTGGTCTGTTCGGCGAGTTCCTGGCCCTGTTCGGCGACTTCGGCGCGGGCCTTGGCATCCTTGGCCGCTCGCCATTGGAACCAGCCGATGGCCAGCAGGAGGACCAGCGCGAGAGCGGCAAGCGAGGCGATTAGGGCGCGGGCTTGAGTCACTTCGGATACTGAGCCCACGGGAGCCTTTGACTGATGGTCCGCATGTGTTAGCTTTCATCATGGTTGAGACGTGGAAATCGGTGGTCGGATACGAGGGCCGCTATGAGGTCAGCGACACGGGGCTCGTGCGTTCGGTCGCCCGCTCGGTTGCGAATACTGCGACCAGTTCGCGGATGCTTGCGGCTGTGATCCTGGCGCCTTTTGTCCATCGCGGCGGCTACATGGTGGTTAAGCTGAGCCGGTCGCGGCAGAAGACGAGCCACTACGTCCACCGCCTAGTAGCCGAGGCGTTTCTCGGCAGCGGCGAGGCTCGGCAAGAGGTTCTTCACGCAGACGGCGACAAGAAGAACAACCGCCTTGAAAACCTCTCGTGGGGAAGCCGCCGCGACAACATGCGCGATCGGCACCGCTTGGGAGAAGTGGCCAAGGGTGAGCGGCATGGGATGGCCAAGCTCACGGAAGATGCGGTGCGCGCGATATTGTCCGACACCCGCTATCACCACCTTGTTGCAGCCGACTATGGCGTATCTCGCTCGATGATCAGCATGATCAAGCGCGGTAAGCACTGGCGTCACTTGGCCGGGTAGGCACTCCAGCTTAACTCCCAGTGAGGCCCGTCTTTGAACGTCCGCCAATCGCCGCCCCAGGTGATCGGGATGCCAAGCTCCGCCGCCGCCGCTTTCACATGCTTTGCGAGCCGATGATAGAGCGGCCAATCCCACGAAACGTCCCCGTTGATGACCGGGGCTAGGTCAACCGCGTGGCCGGTGAGGTGTCGGCTGTTCATCGTTTTCGTCGCCTTCTGCGCGAACAGTTGGCGTTGCCGATCGATGGTGCGCCGACCCTCCAGAACGGCGAAGTCCAGATCGGACTTGCGGATGGCGAGTTGCACCACCTTGACCAGATCGGGATGCACGCCTTCAAGGCGGGCGAGGCTACGGGCGCCGAGTGCAAATGGCATAGACTGTTCCTTTGTTGAGACTTACCGGCGCGACGGATCGACCGCCCGCCTCATCGCCCACCGCGCCAGAACGACGCCGCACGCGAGAACAGAGCCGACACCCAGCGCATAGCCGAACGCGAACGCCAGCAGAGCCATGCGACCCCCACCCCGATAAGGACGCCCTCAGCGACGTGGACTAGTGGCCACATCAGCCGGGTTCAGGATCGACCGGCAGCGCAGCGGGGGCCGGGTGCTTGCCCTTGCCCAGCCGCTTGAGCTTCACCCGGTAGCCTGCATCGACCATCGCCTGAACCCATTCGGCGCGCTTGGCGTACCATTCGTCGTGGCGGCGCTTGGCTTCCTCGGGGGTCATGCGGCGGCGCTCTTTCCAGCGTCCCACTTTGTGCGGCGCCAGGTCAGATATTCCGCCGCTTCCTCCAGCGAGAAAAACGGCTTGATGTAGCGCACCGGATCGTCGGCATAGTCAGGGTCAATCACAGCGGCCATTGACCTAGCCCAGTTGGATTCCTTGAAGCCCTTTTCCTTGGCGTAGTGGTCAAAGTCTTTGTACGTCCCGACGCGGAACCCGTGGCAGAGCCGGGCCGGGTCGTTGTGCCAGATCGGAATGTAACCGCTCGTGTGCCGGTGCCCGCACGCAAGGATGTGGTCGCGATGGTCAAACAGCGTTTGACGCACCAGCGCGTGCGCCGGGTTGAATTGCGAACCGCCGGGGAAGTCGTGGCGCACGTTCATCGTGAACTCCGCGCCACCGGGCAGGCAGACCCGCATCCGGGCGCCGACGTTCTCGTACAGGCCCGGCAGCTTCTTAAGCCGGTGGATCACCTCCGACACGTCGCCCTTTTGTGTGTTCCAGGTGTCGTGATTGCCGCCAACCGTCACCAGCCACGGGATTTCGGTCAGCACCCACTCGATCAGGGTCAGGGCTTGACGGCTCGTGACCTCCTGATTGGCGTAGAGGCCCATGAGCCGCCCGACCCAGTTATTCGTTGTGTCGCCGATGTTGACCGCCATCATGCCCGGCGTGTCGCGACAGGTGGCGATGTCCCGCTCTAGGTCGGACCAAGCGCAACCGGGATCGTCGATATGGGGATCGCCAAAGAACGCCACGGCTATAGGACCGGGCATGGACACGCGAAGGGTTTGGAGCTTCGCGGCGTCGTCAAACGCCTTGCGCTTCAGGTGGCGGACCTTGAGCTGATCGATCAGCTCGCGCGCGTTTGGCTCGCCGTCATCCGGCAGGCTATCAACCTCGAAAATCGGGGCGTTCTGGCGAGGCTTGAACCGCTCGGGGTCGGGCTCTAGTCCATATTTGGACTTGGCAGTTTTGAGCCGGTCATAGACGCCGTTGCGGTTGATGCCGAGCCGGTCGGCGGCCTCGCGGATCGCGCTGCCCTCAAACGATCCCCGCCCCGGATCAAGGGGAAAGCCCTCCTCCAGACATTCGTTGATCGTCTCACACAGATGCTCAAGCCGTTCCCGGCTCCAAACCATCGTCATGGGCTATCACCTGTAGAAAAATCAGCCCGGCCCTTGGGCCAGTGGCCGAAGGTTTCAGGGTTGTCTAAGGCTTCTCGGCTATGGAAGTCGTCGTGACGGTCTCGACCTTGACCGTAGGCGCGTCGTCATCGTCACGCTCCACGCCCGCCCGGAACCCGTCCTTGCTGCCCGAGACGGCCAGACGCAGGCCCGCGATCGCAGCGAGCGCCACCAGGACCACACCGCCAAAGATCATCTGACCTTGGCCTAGCAGTTCAAGCTGCTTTCCCGCCGCGCTTGCCGGCCACGGGCCTTTCCAGATCACCCAGCCATAACCGAGCATCCCGGCGGTTGCAGAAACCCCGGCGCCCCATTGCATCCAGGTGGCAAGGGAACCCGCCCGAAGCATCCCGCCCCACGCTCTGCCGGGAGCGTGCCAGATCAGCGACGGCCAGCCCTTGAAGCTCACGACGCCGTACCGCCAGAGCGACGACGGCGCGGGGACGGCTCCTCAATCACGAAGTGCCGTTCCAGCAGCTCGCGGACGTACTTCAGTTGCTCCTCGACCCGGATCAGCGCATCCGCGGTGCCCCGGTGCGCCTTGGCCTCGGCATCCGCGCGAAGGTTTGCCGCAGCTAGATCGCGCTCCATTGCAGTGGCGACCCTTTCGGCGGTGTTTACCCGCCCCTCCAGTCTGACAAGCCAGACAATCGCCGCGATGGCCGCAAGGCCCATCGTGACCAGTTCACCCGAAACCGGCATCAATCGCCCCGACTGTTAGAGGTTTTAGCCAGTGACGATGGCGTTAGTCGCGGCGGCCTTCAGCGTGGCCAGCGCGCGACCGACCTCGTGAAGCGCGTAAATCGCCGCATCGTCCGTCTCGGTCGCCAGAACCGTTTGCAGTTCGGCGTCACGCTGTTCGGCGCGCTCTACCAGCGTGGTCAGAAGTTCAGTCTTGTCCATATCGCCCTCCTAGAGCGTCGTCATGAGGTTGGTGATGAGCGCCTGAAGTCGGGTGTTGTCGTCATCGTGGAGCGAGCGCGCATACATCGAGACGTGAGCAATTCGGCCCGTCCAGTAGCTGTTGCGGTTGCGCCCTATCCCGAAGTCCCAGTAGTCCATCGCGGGAATAGCCGCCGCGCTGCCCGACGTGGCGGTTTTGATCGTGTTCAGGTTCCATTGAACGCTGGACTTGCGGTTTTTGGGCGACCACGACGCGGCCACCACCACCGCCGTGTCGGATGCGAACGCGCTTGCGGTGACGCCAGACGACAGGCCAGGCGTCCAGGCATACGGCGTGCGAGCCCCGCCCGTGCCCAGCTCCCATCCAAACGCGCCCGTGTTTGCCGAGCCGATGCACGACATCACAGAGCTTGACGTAGTGGAAATGATCGCCACCACCGTCCATTCCCGAACGCCGCGCATTTCGCCCAGGATGCTTTCGCCGGCTGCATTGGCGAAGTTCATCCCGGTTCTGGCGCCCATCGAGCTAAACGTCGGGGTCGCCGAAACGACCGTGAGCGACGGCCCGCCGGCAATGTCGTTCGTGAACGTCCCGCCTGCCCCGCCGGAGTATTTGGCGGCGGTGAGATCGACCGACAGGAAACATGAGGCAAACGTCGAAGGCACGGTCATGCCACCACCCATTGATCGTTGCAGAGCCAGTTATAGAGCGGCGTTCCGTCGTAGAGCGTGACCGCCGGATCGCTGTCCCGGATGTTGCTTCGCGAGCCGAACGTCGGCCCGAGATATCCGTCGGTGACATAGTTGTTGTAAGCGACCCGAAGCGTTCCGCCCGCCGCAGCGTCAAGTTCGATGGTGATAACCCCGGCGTTGTCGCCCGTGCCGTCGTCGGTGATGGTAACGCTCGTGATGTTGGCGCCGCTATAGGTGAAGCCACGGTTCGTCGCGCTCGCTACCAGCGTCGTGTCCACCGTCAGAGGCGGGACCGGAACATGGATCGGAACGGTAATCGTGCTACCGACCCGCGTAGGCGTGCTCGTAATGTGGCAAGGGTTCCAGCCCTGCCCGTTGAGCAGCCGCTGATAAATCAGGCCCAGCTTTTCGCCGTAGTTGCGCGTTGATACGGACGTCAGGTGGACGTCATTGGCGCCCGTGAAGATGAGGTGATAGGTCGGACCCGCGCAGTAGAACCCGCCGCCCGCCCGGTGCAGCTCGATAGCCGCAACAGCGATTTCCGCCCAGGTTCCGGTGGACGCGCTCATGGCCTGCTGATCGATCAGCATTTTCAGCGTGCCGACATTGGCCAGCGCCGCGACGTCAAAGTGGTTTTCGAGGTCTTGGCGAAGCGTCGTGAGGCTGGCCTTGTAAGCTGAGCGCGTGGTTCCCGCCGCAGCGTCCGCCTCGCCGTGCTTCCAGATCACGGCGCCGACTTCGTAGCCATAGCCCGCCGCGTCGCAGAGATCCTTGGCCGCGAGAACCGCCGTGACCGTGTTCGGGAAATGGTTAGCTGCGGTGCGGCTCAGGTTCGCAATCGTGAACGCCCCGCGAGCCGTTGACGAAAACATGCCCGCCGACGTCATCCGCAGCGCCATGCCCGACGCAAAGGATTCGCGAATGGTCGTCGGATCGATGGCGCTGTTGGCCTCTTGCAGCGTCACCAGCGACGTGATCTGGCCAGGGTAGATTGTCGTGTTGGGGTTGGTCTCGCCCGCGCGGTCGTACACGGGGCGGATACCGCCGTTGAACTCGAAATGCCCCGCAACCGGCGACGTCGTGATAATCGACGCGCCGTCCGGGTCAGTGCCCAGCGCGAGCGACTGGCCGTAGATCACGGCGTGCTTGAGGTTGGTCGAAGAGCCGCTGCCGCTACCGCTGCGGCGGCCCTGACCAATCCGACCGATGCGGCCCGGTGCGAGGAGGCTCGTCATCAAGCCACCGGGATGACGTTGAGAAAGCCGCCCGCCGTGTCTTGCAGAACGGCGATCTTGTGGCCCGACGTGATCCGAAGATGGAACTTCTCGCCGCTTTCCAGCGGGATATCGTTCGTGGTCGCGGTCGGGTTAGAACCGGCGGCGATGAAACACCGCGTGCTGGCGTGAACCAGAACTTCAGTGCCGGTAATGGCCGCCGATTGGGCGGACGAACCGGCGACAGTCACGCGGGTCAGAGCGGTTCCATAGGTCCGGGTTCCGACCGTCGCAACGCCGCTTTCGATGCCGTCCACATGGCCAATAAGCGTGTCTTGCTTGGCCTCGGTCGCGGGCGCCGCGATGACCTTGGCCAACAGCGCAGCCAGCGTGGTTTGCGTCGCGATGCCGTTGAAGGCGGCAAGCAGGGCGGCGCGCTGGGTCGTGTCTTCCAGATGATACGGCGTATGAACGCCGCCCGAAATGTCAGTCTTGAGGCTCGTACCCGCGCCCTGGGTAACGGTAAGCGTAGCGTCGGCCATGTTAGATTACTCCGAGCAGAGTTGAGTTGGCAGGAAGGGAAAAGTCGAGCCGGCCCGCCAAAAGCGGAGCGCGGAGCAGTTCGAGCATATCGTCGGCGTCCGAGCCCGCAGCCAGAAGCCCGGCGTCGATCAGCACCTGAAGGGCGGACTTTCCATCCAGGCCGATGGTGTGAACCTCCACGGTCGGGGGTCCGTCACCGGGCTGGATGACCACCGTGGCGCCTTGCCAGCTTGTGCCGGTGCCGTTGTTGCTTCCGGCGCCCGTCGGCGCCACGTTGAAGCCGTAGGTGGTGATGGTTCCCGACCACGGCGTTGATGGCGTCGTCGGGGTTTCGTCGTGGATCGCAAACGCATAGGGATTGTTGATCGAAAGCGTCGCGATTTGCGCTCGCGTCAGGATCACTTGCCGGCTGTAGTTATCGACCCCGGCGCTAAGCTCGATCCGGATTTTCCCGCCAATCTCAAAGTAGAGATTTCTGGCCGAAATGTTCTCGTAAGTGCCTGCGGTGGCCGTTTCGATTTTCACCACCAGCACAAGGCCGGAGCGACCATGCACGGCTATGTTGCCGAGGTCATCGACCACGGCGCGCTGTTGAGCGGTCATGCGGGGTTCCTGCTAGGCTAGGGCTTGGGATGCGCGGCCTTGAGGGCGGCGTTATGAGCAGCCAAAACGGTAAACTCGGCTTTGACGTCCTCGGGCAGCGCCGCCGCCAGATCGGGCTTGGACAGCAACGCCTCCACGATCTTCATCAGCGCGCCAACCTGGGCGCCAAGGTCGTAACCAGACCGCCGCATGAACAGATAATCACCGGCCCGGTTTTCGGGCGCGGCGATCTCAACCCACTGGCCGTTCTGCCATTGATGATGAAGCGGAACCGCCGGATCATGCGGAACCAGAAGCTGGCCGCGAGGCAGATTGCGGATAGCGTCATCTTCCGACATTTCGCAAACGCCGACGATGCGCCCATCGTCAGCCATGACGCGAAACCACTTCACGCCGACCTCTTGTTTTCAATGACCTGAAAGTATGGGTTTACGGCCACGTTGCTATGCGAGCCCGAGCCAACCGAGTTGGCCCATACCTCAAGGGTATTGGTTCCCGTCGATAGGCCAGTGAGAATGATGAACGTCGTTGCTGGTCCGCTGTAGGCAGAGACCGGATATGTCAGGTCCGCGTTTGTCATAACCGACCCGCTCCACGTTGGAGCCGTCGTGCCAACCTTGACGTAGACGTTTGAAATGTTTGAGTTGCTGGATTCGTAGTTGAAGTTAATCATCGCCGTGATCTTGCTGTCACTGCGGTCAATGGTGAAGTCCATCGTCTTGATTAGCACTCTGTTCGGACTGCCACCCGCCGAGATAATCGTGACGGACGTTCCCACGGATTGGTCAGCGGTGATGCGCGTCAGGGCGCCCGTATTGACGGACGGTGAGTTGACACTGCTATCGGCCAAGTCTCCGCCGGCAAGGTAGCCCGTGGTTTCCGGCGCCAGGACAAGGCGATCACCAAGCGCGCCGAAGGTGTTGCGGTATGAGACCGCAATCTCATAGTCAGTGTTCGCCGTAAGCCCGGCCAGTTCCGCCCCGATGGTGGACGGCCCCAGCTCGCCAAACGTCCGCCAGTCCGTTGAACCGTCCTCGCGGTACTCGACTATGACTTTGCTGACGTTTACGGACGTGGGAACCGCTCCGCTCAACAGCAGAACCGGCGAGCTGTTGGTCGGGGCAGTTACAGACCAGTTCGCGACATCGGGCGTCGGGACCGTCGCGGGGTCAACCGTCCCGAGCGTGGGGCTGGACGGCGCCACGCCCGACTTGCCCAGCGCCCATGCGTGCTTTGCCGCCGTTTCGCTGCGGAACGTCACCGTCACCACATCCCGCGCTGGGTCATAGGACCGTGAGAGAACGAGGCATTTCTGAGACGCCAGCGCGAACCCGTCTTCGTTAATCGTGAAGGCGTCGCCCGGCTCCAGGTCGCGAAGGTAGGGCTTCAGCGTAATGGTCCCGGTGATGCCCTCGCGGCTGTCTGCAATATCGTAAGCTGCAAGCTGAGCGGCTTGGTCGGCGTTGGCCACATAGGCATACGTCACGCCCCGCGAGCGCGTCGCCCCGCCGTCTTCGGTGACGTAGGTGGCACTGGTGACAGGCTCCAGATCGACCATTTCCCATTCGTGCGCTTCCTGAACGCACCGGGGGATGATGGTGTTGATCCGGCCTTCACGAGGCGAGCCGGCGCGGAAGTCAAACGGCCCTGCCGTATCCGCCGCCGTGATGGTGACGACCGACGACGGGTTAGCCGCGCGCGAGACGCAACTGATCTTGCCGGCCTTGCGCGAGGGCACCGCCCCGCCTGCCTGCAACAGTGCTTCAAGAACCTGATACTTGTCGTCGCCCGACGGAGCGTCAGAGTAGGCGACCGCCGAAACCGTCCAGCTATTGGTGTCCGCCACGTTGGCCGCCGCGATAAACGCCGCCACGTCGATCCCGTCCACCGAAGATCCGATGCCGCCGACAAGCACGCCGTTGTGCTTGATGCCCAGCGCCCACTTCAGAGCGTTGATAATCGGGTTCGTCGAATAGACCCAGGTTGACGGCGTAGCGAGGCGACAGGAGCCCGACCCGCCCGGCCATGTGCTATCCAGCCGGGGGTCCCACGACTTGATCCCCTGTATTTCCTGCAACGTCCTCGGGATGCCGGCAGGCCAGTATTTGAAGTCGCCGTCCTGCTGCAACGTAATCATCGAACAGGCGTAGCCCGACAGCTTATGCGACGCTCCCCAATCACTGAGCGATGCGGCTGGCGAGACAGTCGGCGAGGTCAACGCGGTGTCAGGCTGATCGCCCAACTTGGTCTGGCGATACAGGCGACCGGCGGGTGAGCCGTTCATGGCCTCGCCGGTGAATGAGACCGTCGCCCCGTCCACCAGGAAGTCGCCATAAGCGTTGATGGGACCGCCGCCGCTGTAGACGGTGACGTTGGCCAGAAAGCGATTGTTGGCGCCGTAGGTGTCGCGGTGAACGATGACGCCCGACACGCCGCGACGGCCCAGAACGAACGGAATAGCCGCGTTAGGGTCTGCCGCCCATTCGGTAGGTCGGCCCTCCGCAGCAGCAACGTCGGGCTTTGTAACGCCCGTCAAAATCGCAGAAATTGCTACGCTAACCGCTATTTTGGCAGCCTCAATAGCCGCCAAAGTGGCCACGGTTGCAACCACTTGACCAGTCGAAACACCAGCAGCGATCAGGGTTGCGGCGGCTGCAACTATCTGCGGCATGGGTTACACCTCCACGCCGCGACCGCGTAGTTCAGGTCGGGCTGCATGACAGCGCAAAGCCCGTCTTTAATCCCCAGCACGCGCCCGTTACCCACCGACACGACCAGCGCCATGTCCCAAAGCGAGCCCTCGCACGCCAGCCCGATCACATCGCCCGTCGTGGCCATCGCAGGCGGGATGCGAAACACCCGATCGATTGCGTCCATCGCATCGCCAAGGCCGTTAAAGCCCCGCGCCCGCAACTCCTTGGCCGCGCCCATCTCGGACGAATAGACCGCGCCCTTCATGAGCGAGGTTGCGATGCCAAGATGTCGCAGGTTATGCGCCGCGATCTTGGCGCAATCGACCTTGCCCCAGGCCATCGCCTTGCCGCTGAACCGGTCAATGCAGGCTTGCGCGGCCTCGCTGCGGACAACAATAGGAGGCGTCATCAGGACCGCCCACCGGGGCCACGCGGACGGCTTGTGGCGACGACTGTGGTAGGCGCGGTCGCTCGCCAGTAAACCTTGCGGACCAGCGCCGTCACCTTCTCCAGCCCCAGCTCGCCGGAGAAGCACGCCTGATGAAACGTGTTGACCAGCTTGCGCTCTTCGTTGCGCTCCAGAAGCCGGGCCTCTTCGGTCCCACATTCCAGGGTCAGCGCGTAACCGGCCTCGCCGACAAACAGCGACGGATAATCCAGTTCGCCCCGGAACAGGGTTTCGACCGTGCCGATGCTGGCGCCGGTCGCGGTGTTGACCGCGCCTTGGTAGACGAACACCCGTGCGTCTTGCTCTGCCGTCGCCGCGAGTGTCGCGATTGCCGCCGACGACGGCGGGTGCAGCGTGATAGTCGCCCGCGTGGTCTGGCCGTCGATCCCGTCGTTGATGATGTCCACTTCACCGAGGGCGCCATAGGTCGTGTTGTAGGCGCTGTAGAGTTGCGCGGCGATGGTGATGTCAGCCCCGCCCGACACGAGGTAAATAGTCCCACCGGATAGCGCGATAGAGACGGCGGTGAAGGTCGTGAGGCCCGCCGCCTGAAACTCGGTTTTGAGTGTGGCGTCCACTATCGCCGCTCCTCAATCGTAAAGGTCAGACCCTCGATCAGCCGGTTAACGCTGATGTTCATGGCGCCGTCGGGAAGGCTCACGAACCCCTCGACCGTGGCGGGGTTGATAATCAGCGCGGCGTTGTCAGCCGGTGACGCGCGAAGCATCGGACGAAGGGCTAGCGTCGCCGCCCCCGCCCCGCTCGCCGTGACCGCCGTCGTGGTCTGGTAGAGGTACTGAAGCCCCGACACCGACACGCCGATAAATTTGCCCTTGGGGATGGCGTAGCTCGCCGTCCAGGCATCGGTAATCAGCGACGTACCGGTTTGCGTCGCACCGTTGACCAGCGGCGTTCCCGGAGATCCGATGGTGATGCCCGGCTCAGGAAGTCGAAGGATGCAGGTGTCGGTTTCGTCCAGAATGTTGACCCAATCCAGCGCCTGAGCGTGGGACATGGGCGGCATCTCGACGTCAAACGCCCAATGGGATCCCGCCCGCGCGATCCGCTGCGTAGCCCCGCCAAAAGCCGGGCGAAGGTCAGCCCGAACCGTGACCAGCCGAGGCGTGATGGATCGGGGCGGCGGGCTAGTTGGAAGCGTGACGCTCATCGCCGCGCCCTCGCCACCGTGTAGCGACTGGCCTTGTCGCCGCGCTGTTTCTCACGCGCGACGGCGCCGAGAACCTGCGCGTCGCCGTTTGCCGCAATCTGGTTCATCTGGTTGAGCAGGTCTTGCGTGACCACAGCGCCGCGCATGTCAAAGACGTTGGTCGCGCCTTGACGTTGGCCGCGCTCGCCCTTGGTGATGTTGACCATTTCGCCGGGCGTGGCGCGGAACTGCACCAGCTTGCTATCCATTGCGCCCGAGCCGCCGACCGTGAAAGAACCGCCCGTGGCAAAGCCCGGCGTTGACCCACTGCCGCCGGTAAAGATGCTAGCGATTGCGCTAATCCAGCCGCCGCCAGATGAACTGCTGCCAACCGCGTTGAACAGGTTGTTGATGCCCTGGTTAATCAGCTTATCGACAAACTGATTAGCCACGTCGGCAAAGAAATCTTTCAGCCGACCGGCGCGGACAGCATCGGTGAAGCTTTGGCCGAACGAGACGAACTGAGCGCGAAGCTCCTCGACGCGTTCGGTTGACATGACCTTGCCGCCGAAGATGCTCACATCAGGCGAAGCGCCGCCGTGGCCGTTGTCGTTGACCGGCGCGTTAGGGCCGCGCGGGTTTTGCTTGCCGCCGATGCCGGGCAGGGTGATGCCGACGTGATCCTGCATCTTGCCGAACGCCGCCTCGACCTTCGCCGTGGCATCCAGAGCGGGCTTAACCATCTCTTTATCGAGGCGGGAGAAGTGAGCGGCGATCCCGTCCACCATGTCGGGGACATAGGAATGCCCCACCACCGCATCCCACATATCCTTGAAGAACCCGGTGACGGCGGCGATCTTCTGTTGCACCGCCTTAACGACGTCGGTGAACTTGTCGACCAGCCACGTCTTGACGCCCTGCCAGGTCTTCTGGACCCACGACACGACGTCGGGGAACATGGCGGCAAAGGCGCGCACAATGCCCGTGGCCATCGTCACGGCGGCGTCTTTCAGGTAGCCAAACATGGCCGAGAAATCGCCACGGAACAGGGCCGCTAGCGCGTTCAGGATGTCGGTTAGGACTTCGATCTGCGTCCCGACGATAGACACCACGCCATTGAAAACGCGCGTTGCAACATCAAGGAAAAACTGCATCGGGCCTTCAAGCGAACCGCCCTTGCCGAACAGACTAACCAGCGCCGCGCCAAGCGAGACAAACAGCGACTTGGCCGCCTCAATCAGGGGGGCGATCTTGGGTCCAAGGACTTCAGCGACGGTCGCGCCCCACTCCTCAAGAACCGGCATGATCTGTTTGCGGAACAGGACGAACACCGCGACCAGCGCGCCGACCGCAAGAATGACCGGGGCGAACGGCGCCAGGAACGCCACCAGCGCCGCGACGGCAGGCCCGGCGAGAAGCCCGGCTATGGTGCCAACGGCGGAGATCAGCAGCCCGACGCCAATTAGAACCGGGCCGATAGCCGCCGCAATGGCGCCGGTGATGATGACAAAGGTCTGCATGGCCGGCGACAGGCCAACAAAGCCTTGCATAAGCGCCGTCAGCTTCTGCACGATTGGCGTGATTATCGGTATCAGCCGCTCGCCGATGGCCTCCGACACGTCGTCGAACGCCTGTCGCAACTTGGCGTAGGGGTTGGCATCCGCCGCCGCCTTGGCCGCGCCGCCGTACTGGCGTTCTAGCTCGGCAAGGATGACAGCTTGCGCGCCCGCCGTGTTGCCCACATCCATCATGGACTTGACGAGCGACACCTGCGCTTCGTCTAGCTCGACACCTTGACGGCGCAGCGCGTTGACGCCGCGAATAGGGTTTTGCAGAGCTTTGCCAACAAGGATCGTCGCCGCCTGAAGGTCCATTCCCATGCGGGTGGACAGGTCAACAATCGCCATTTGCGCGCGATCAAACGTCGGCCCGACGACCTTGCCGAACGTCAATAGGTTCGCCGTGACCTTGCGCAGAATGTCGTCATCGTCAATGGCGCTGATGTCTTGCAGCGCCTTGGCGGCGACCTGAAGCTCTGCCGCCGTCTTGCCGCTCGCGCCACCCATCGACTTAAGCGCCGCTTCAACCTGGGCAAAGGCATCCGCCGACTGTTGCGCCGCTTGAACAGACGCCACGCCAAAAGCCGCAATCGGAACCGTCAGCCCCAGCGTGAGCGTCTGGCCGATGCCGGTAAACTTGGCCGACAGCTTTTGCATGTCGCGGTTGAAGCGGTTGAGCGTGCGCTGCGCGCCGTCGAGGCCCTTCTCAAACGATGCAGAATCTACACCAAGCACTACCCGGAGCGCGCCAATAACGCTGCTGCTCATGTCGCCTCCGGGGGTGGCCCGACGATGGCGCCAAGCGCCGCTAGTATCTCGTCAGGGGTCTGCTTCTTCGGGCGCTTTTTCAGCGGGTCGGTCCCAAAGAACTTTTCAAACGACGGCATACGCTTGCCGCTACGGGCTAGAACCTCGCCCGCGTAGGTCATCAGCTCACGGTGTCGGCGATCCGCCAAGACGAACTTAAGGCGGCTTTCAACCCAGTGCCGATAGCGTTGCGGGGTCTGACGCCAAAAGGCATCCGCATCCCCGCCAAGCTCAATCCAGAGCCCTAACGCTTCCTCGAAATCGAAGCCGCGCGGCTCGCCTTCGGAGGGTTTGCGGGGGCCTCGCCGTCGCCTCCCGCAAGGCCGCTGCGGTTCATGGCTTCAGCGACCACGCGCCCGGCCTCTTCCAGACCAAGGGCGCCGATCAGGTCGCCCGCATCCTGCACCGTAGCGTCCGGGTGATATCGAAGCATCGACGCCCAAAAGATGGCCCGGATTGCCTTGGGCCGGGCAAGGTCCATGCCCCCGGCGCCAAGAACCTCCTCGACCTCACACAGCGCGTTGAAGTCGAGAACCAGCCTGTAAGGCCGGCCCTCAACCTCGAACGCAACTTCGCCTTTCACGGGGTTAGCCATCTATCACCCGTAGGTCGGCGAGCCGGTGAACTTGACCGCAAAGGTCATTTCCAGCTTGCCGTCCGCCGTGATTTCGGCGGGCTCGTAGCTGGTCACGATGCACTCGGACTGGATAAACTTCGTGTTCGGCGCCGTGACCTTGAACGTGCGGGTGATGCCGTCGCCGGCTGCGGTGCGAACCAGAACGTCAGTGGTCCCGCCGACGATCCAGTTGACCGTCACGCTGGCCTCGCCGCCGTCGCGAATCGTGGAAATGAAGTCGCGCCAGCCACCCGATCCAAGGTGGGTTGCATCGACGGTCCCACCGCTCACCGCGATGGGAGAAACGCTGAGAACCTCACCGACCGCAGTCGGGGTGCCGGAGGCGTCGTCAAGGAGAAGGGTCGCGCCGTTGCCGACGCCAGCGGAGGTGGCCATGGGGCTGGTTCCATCTAAGGGAGTGCGCGTCTCGCGACGGGCAGCGCCTTGCCGAAGGGCGGTTTAGGCGTCAGGGCTGGGTATGCCAGACCCGAAAGTCGATAGAGGTACGGTGGAGTTTGACCTCCGCACCGTCCTGATACGAACTGCGCTCGGCGATGACCGCGCACTGTTGAAACTCAACGCCGCCAGACGTAAACCGCTGGCCGCTAAGACGGGCCTTCGCAGCCCGCGCCACGGCCTTGGAAGCGGCGAAGGTCTCGGCGTAGCAGTCAACCTGAACTCGGCTGTCAGCCAGGCTCACCGGCCCTTGCGTAGCGTATTCCGCCAAGTGCGAAACCGTCGTCACCACAACGCACGGGAACCGCTCGCCTTGCTTGGCGATGACGGGCCGAATGCGGGTGCCCACAAGAGCCGCTAGCGGCGAATGGGCCAGCAGGTAGGCAATGAGGGCCTCTTCCATCGTCAGCCCTTCCTAGTCGCCCGCTTCGCAGCCCGCGCCGCCGTCTTCTCAATCTCAGCCGCCAGTTCGGTCTTCACCGTGTCAAGCGCGTCCATTTTCCCGGCATCCCAAGCGGGACGGGCAAACGGTTGCGCCGCGTGGTTGATGGTCCCGAACTCCTGAAACACCGCCTGATCTACCCGCGTCGCCCCGGCGTAGACCTCCACGTCGCTTTCCTTGCGGCTTACGCTGCGTTGGCGACGGGAAAGCCGGATGCCGGTGTCGATGTGTTCGCCCAGGTATCCCGTGCCGTACTTGCCCGGCGAGGGCGCCCGCTTGGCCATGTCGTCGGCTATCGGTTGCGCCGCCGTCAACAGCGCCCGGCGAACCACGCCCCGCGCTGTTGACTGCTTCATGGTCATCAGCGCCGCGTCCAATTCACGCAGCCCCGTGACCTTCATCTTCATCAGAGCGCGACGCCCGAAGAGGTAAAGCTCAGCTTCAGAACCGTGGTCGAACTGGCGATGCCGATGACCAGCGGATATTCACCCGAGGCCAGATCGGCCACCGGGCAAATGCCGCCGGGCGTGTCGGACAGGTAATAGGCAACGCCCGCCGTCATGGTGGCGCCAAGGGTGACGCTTCCCGAGGACAGGTAAGCGATAGGCTGGCCAGAGGCGGAGCCGGTGAGCGCCAGCGCCGTCGCCTGCCGCACCTCAGCCGTCGCCGAGTTGTTGTCCGCCAGTTTCCAGGTATTGCTGGACGCTTCCAGATAAATCGCTTGGCCGGCGGTGATGGTGGCGCCGGACGTGCCGTAGCCAATCAGCGCGGGCGCGACAGGAACGCAGTTGGCGGCGGTGATGCTGAGGTCAGCCATTGGTCAGGTCCTTCGTGGGATTGGCGGCCTTGCGAACAGGCGGCGCGGGTTCGGAAAGCACTTCAACCGGAGCGGGCTCCGGCTCAACAGCGGGCGTCACAGCGTCGTCAGGTCCCGCCACAACGGCATAACCCGCGCGGACGTACAGAACAGCGAGCTGGTCCTCGACGATGGCCACCTGACCAACGCGCAAGGGGTTCTCGTCACGATTCATCGCGACCAGCATCTTGACCTTCATGGCCGCTCCTAGGTGTAGAGGGTTTCGCGATCCGCCCGAGCGTTCGCGGTGATTTCCAGCCCGACCCGGCGGCCAATTTCCTTGACGCCGGTAATGTCGTATTCGCGCTCAACACCCGCGTATTCGACCAGCTTCAGGCGCCAGGTCGGGTCCATGAAGTACAGGTTAGGCGACCAGCGGAGGCGAAACCGCGTCGTAATCATCGCCCCGACCTGTTGCGCCCTCACCCGCTCCGCGTCGCTCACGTCTTCCTTGTGAGCCCGAACCGTTGCGGCCAGAGTGTAGGTAATGACGTCTTCGTTGGCGCTGTTCGTGGCCGCCACTGGCTGCAAAAGCTTAACGGTGCGATCAAGGGCGCCGCTGTCCATCAGAGGAACTTCCGATGATTGGCCAGCAAGTTTTCAACCGTCGCCGCCACCGGGTAAACGCCGGCCACAGACCCGACTTGCGCCGTCTCGCGGAAGCGGTAGGCGTCAGCGGCGACCAGCTTCATCGCTTGCAAGATTTCAGGCGGAACCGACGAACCAGCCGCGCCATAGCCAACTACCGCCGTTACGGTGATCTGCGATCCTGTGCGGATCGTGGGCCACGTCTGGTTATATTTGAGGACGATGCAGGGCTCCAGGCCGTAAAGCCGCGCCTCGTAAACCGTCGTCGCAAGCGTCTGGGTCGCGCCGTCCGTGTCAACGTAGGTGACAGACGTGATGCTTTGAATCGGTGCGACCTGCAATCCGTCAAAGTCTGCCCAATCGTCCGTTCGCAGCGTCAGTGTTTGGGTAATCAGCCGCAGGCCGGTGTAGCTTTCGACATACGCCCTCGCCGCCGAGATTTGAGCCGCAATCAACTCCTCGTCAGCCGTGCCCTGCGCGTTCAGGTGCAGGATCATATCATCGACAAGCAACGGCTCGACCGCAGCCGCCGACGACACAACAGGAGCGCGCCACATCAGGCTTTCCCCTTCCGACGTTCCGGCGCGATAGCCTTTACCGCGCGCTCCACAATCTCGTCGCTGACAGGAACCGCGTATCCAGCGGCGACAAGGCGCGTAGCCTCATCACCGCTGAAACGCTCGGTTTCCTCGCCGGGGTTGACGACAAAATCGGCCCCGGCAATGCCCGTCAGCATCCGCAGTCGCATCAGGCCGTGGCCTTCAACACCAGGAAGTTGATGACGAGGACGTTGTTGCCCGCCGTCGAGGTGTGAAGGTTGGTCAGCCGCAGCTTGAAGCTGCCCGCCGCGATGGCCGAAACCGCCACGATGAAGTCACCCGCCGAGGTGTGCGTCTTGATCGAAGCGACAACCACGTCAGTCGCCGCAACCTTGGCGTTGGTCACGGTGAACTCAGCTTCAGCGCCGCCCGCCACAGTCTGCGAGACGGTGGTGATAACGCCCGTGTAGGCGTCGCACGTGACGCCCGTGGTGATGCTGCTCGCCTGCGTCACCGCAGTCTGGCCTTGGGTGACGATCACGCCGTCTTCGTTCCGGTAGCCGGTTTGAATGTAGGACATGTCCTAGCCTTTCATCTGGAGATGGAGGGGCGGGCCGAAGCCCGCCCCGGTTAGGATCACGCCTGAATCAAGTGCTTCACGGCGCCGGTCTGGATCAGATCGCCGTCGAGGCGAACCACGCCAGCCAGGCCGATGTTTGGCCAGTAATACTCACGCCGCACGCCGATCACCGGAGCGCCGACCTTGCGGACGTAGTACTTGCCGAAGTCACCGAACACGATGGGCTTGGTGCCGGTCGCGCCGTTCACGCAGGCTTGGTTCACCGAGTACGGCTTGTCGAACAGCGTGCCGGGGGCGCCCGTGCGGACATCGCCCATCTGCCAGATGTACTGGCCGTCGCCGCCCTTCAGCTTGCGGATAGCCTTCAGGGTGGTGTCGTTGAACATCCAGCGCGCCTTCGGGGAGGCGCGATAGGCCGGGTCCACCGAGTGGTAGAGGTCCAGCAGTTCATCGAACGTCACCGCCGTCTGCGAAACGGCGGTAACACCCAAGGTCGAAGCCGCGACGATGCCGAGCGGGTCGCCCGTGCCGTCGCCCACGGTCAGTTCGCTGTTGACGCGGCGCGCGAGACGTTCGCCCAGCAGTTCGCCGAGGAATTGCTCGATGTTGATGGCGCTGTCTTGCAGCAGTTCCATCGAAATCTGCACCCACTCGGTGTCGTAGGCGAAGGCGCCGAGGGTCAGCTTGGTGAACGTGGCGTCCACGCCGCCGTCGTCGGTCATCGCCGCAGCTTCGGAGTGCTGGGCAACGGCCACGGCGGTGTCATCGACCTTCGGGAAGTCCAGCGGGTTGCCGCTCGACGTGGTGATGACGGTGCAGATGTCCTCGTTGTACATCGGCCCCCAAGCCTTCAGGGTCTTGTCAACTGCGTTGGCCAGATCGGTGGGGACGGTGTAGCCGCCGGCGCCGACCGTGGTGGTCTGAGCGCGAAGTTCCGTCACACCGGCCTTGAGGACGGCGCGAAGTTCCGGCGAGATTTCCTGCGGGTCAAAGCCAGCGCGGGCCAGCGCGACAAAGGCGTCACGATATTCCGGCTTGCCCTGAACGTCTTGCGCGCGGGCCTCGGCGTCACCGGGGATCGGGCGTTGCGCGGCGCGCTGCTCTTCGGCGCGGGCCTCAAGAGCGGCCACCTTGCGCTCACGCTCGATCAGGGCCTCGGTCTTGTCGAACTCGGCCAGGATCGTGTCGTGACGCGCTTCCAGTTCGGCGGCGCGGCTGTCGTCGGTGTTGCCCTTGATCTCGTCCAGGGCGGCGCGCGCTTCGGTAACGAGGCGACCGCGCTTCTCGTGCAGTTCAGTGCTCATGGTAGAATTTCCATCTATGGGAGGTGCGGCGTCGTCTCGACGCTGCGGTTGACCGATCTAGCCCGGCCCGGCCTCACGCGGTCGCGTGGGAGGTTACAGACCCCGAAGGGTCATCTCGGTGCGGGCTTTCCGAAGGGAATAGCCCGACTGATTGTGATGCTTGCGGTGTTCCTTGCGGGCGTCGTCCAGCGAGCGCAGCGCAATGGAGGTGTCGTCATAGGCGGGGAACGCCGTGACCGTGACCTCCCGAAGATCAACCGCCTCAATGGTCCGCGTCGGAACCGGGCCGGTCTCATCCCAACGCTGTTTCGTGACCACGAACCCGAACGACATTCCCGACACGTCGCCGCGCTCGATCAGCACTGCAAGGTCTCGCCCGTCCGTGGTGTCGGGAAGGTCAATCTCGACCGCCAGCCCCATGTCGTCCTCGCGGAGCCGCAGGGTTCCCGCCGTGGTGCGGCCCAGCACGCGGTTGCGGTCATGGCCAATCAGGGCCATCACATCCCCGCCCAGCGTGCCCGCGAAGGCCCCAGGCGCGATGATCTCGCGGAAGCTATCCCCGATATCCGCCGTGCTGTTAAAAACGGCTGCGTAACCGGCGATGGTCCGCCCACTGTCACCAGCGGCGCGGACCTCAACCGGACGGGTTAGCGTCCGAGTTTCCAGGGTCATTCGCCCCTCCGTTGTTCGTGACCGGCTGCAAGCCGAGCGGGACGGTCGCCCCCTGAATGTAGAGCCTGCCGCCTTCTGGCATCGGCGGACGATTTTCCAGCGCGCGGGCCTCGTCAGGCGTTAGGATCGCCGACTGAACGCCACGGGCCAGCCCCTCAATCCGCGACTTGAAGTCACCGCGCATCAAGCCGTCGAGGTTGTGTTCAACGTAAAGCCCGCCTGGACGCGAGCCGAATAGCTTAAGATTGCACTCTTCCTCAAACGCCTTGGCCCATTGGGCGATGAGGTGCTTAACCAGATGCAAGTCCTGTTGCTCGGTGTTGCTGAACGTCCCGTGCGTCAGGTCTTGCAGGAAGACCGGCGGGAGGTTCCAAATCCGGGCAAACTCCTCGATCTGGAAGCGCCGCGCCTCCGTCATCTGGCCCTTGTCAGGATCAAAGCCGACCGGCTTCAACTCATACCCCGCCGGGATCGGGAGGATCGGATTGCCGTTCGCCTTGGCAGCGTCCACAGAACGCTTGATGTCAGCCTGCGCTCGCTTGATTGCCTCGGGACCGGCAGGCATCGGCCCGACAAGCGCGAGCGGCGGAACCCCGCCACCGGCAAAGAACCCCGACGCATAGTCGTTCATGGCGATAGCAAGCTGGATCGCCTTAGCGCCCATCGTAATCGGGCTATACGATCCGAGCTGATCGATCTTCAGCATGAACGGGATATCGATGACGTCTGCGGCTTCGTACCGCTTGCCGCCGTAGTTGTAGAACTTGCGACCGCCGAGGCGGTTGATCTGCGTCTCGCCGGGGTCCATCGGCCAGATGGCGACGATCTTGGGGCCTTGGCGCTCGATCCAGGCCAGCCCACGACCACCGGTAAACACCTGCTGCCAGAGGTATTTTCGCATCCCGAAGGATGTCCACTCCGGGTTTGGCGCTTCGTTCATAAGGCGTTGAACGCCGTCCTTCAGCCGCTCGGAGCCGCCCTTCTTGGCGCGGTAGGCGTGCAGCGGAAGGTTCGCCATGCTGCCAGACAGGAACGAAACAGCCGCCGATACGGCAGGTACAGACAGGGCGCTTTCAATCGTCACCGTAGGCAGCGACGCGCTGGTGACGCCGATAAGCTGCAACAGGCTAGAGCCAGGACGCTCCATCCCCGTCACTGACGTGATGATGCGCTCCTCGACGGCGGGACTCTCGCCCTTGCGGGTTCCCCCCCGGCTGATGTCGTAGCCGAACAGCCTCATGCTGCCACCAGCGAAAACGTCGGGTCATCCCAAGGGGAGGCCGGAGCGGATTGCTCACCCATGCTTGCCGCTCCCATCGCCATCGCCAGCGCAATCGCGGCGTCAATCTTGTTCACTGATCGGGTTTTAGCCAGCCAGTGGTTGCCCCACTTGTCCTCTTCGATCACCGCCGACATCATCGCCGAGATCAGGACAGGGTTACGCTTGAGCCGGATACGGCCCTCTAAAAGCGCGTCTTCCAGCAGTCGGATCGAGCCGGGCATCCAGAGCCCGTCGCCGCCCGTCGTAAGCGGCTTGCCCTTTTTCAGCCCGCCTTGCGGATGCTCCGCGAACGGAACCGACAGGCCGAGTTCGTCGATGTCTTCCTCAAACCGCCGGAACGCGAAGCGGTCATACGCCACGAGCTGAACGCTAAAGTCCCGGTCGTACTCGGCCAGCGTTTGCGCCACATGGCGGAAGCTGATGCTTTCGCCCTGCGGTGCGTGAAGGTGGCCCTCACGGACCCACACCGGATACGGAAGCTTGTCCCGCAATTCCCGCGCCGCCAGCGTGTCGCCCGGCGTCCAGGCTTCCACCCACGCATCAAACGTAGGCTTGCCCTCTGCCGTTGTCCCCGTTCGCACCACAGCGCCAAGCGCGGTAATGTCCCGGTTCTGCGACAGGTCCAGCCCTAGCCAGACATCCGCCCCGTGGTGGTCTTCAATCTCAAAATCCGCGATGCACGGCTCTAGCGCCGTTCGCGTCATCCATGCGGTTTCGGCATCGGTCCAGATGCAGAAGTGCAGCCGCAAAATCCCGTTGAGCTGGCCGGGGATCGCCTTGGCTTGCGCGACCGTCTCGCGCAAATACTCCTCGGTGATCGTGACCCCCAAAAGAGGGTTAGCCTTGATCCAGCAGGACGGGTCGCGAAGCGGGTCGTCGCCTTCGTCCAGCGCGCAAACATAGCTGAACGTCGTGTCGTCCAGCACTTGCCCTAGGAACGTCGGGTCCGTCACCGCGTCAGGATTGCCCGCCGCGACCTTGACCGCGTGAGCGTGTTCTTCCCACGCGACGGAGTTGCGATCAGATCCGCTGTTCGTAATCATGAACAGCAGCGGCTGCCGGCGGAACTTAAAGCCCCGTTCCAGCATCTCAAGGATGCGCCGGTCGGGTAGCTCGTGAACCTCATCCGCCAGAACGAAGTAAGGCCGAGGCCCCGAACCCGTCTTGCCGGTGTCCCGCGACACGGGCCGGAAGTAGCTCCCCGACGAGTGGTGCGCGATGTTAAACTCTCGCCCCGCACCGCCGGAGAACTCCAGCCGCTTGGCCAAGGCCGGCGACTGCTTCACCATCTTCACGGCGTCAGCAAACAGGATGCCCGCCTGCTCACGCTTGGCCGCTGCGGCGTAAACTTGAGCGCCAGCCTCACCGTCCGCAGCAAGCCCCAGGATGCCGATCCCGCCGGCAAGCGGTGACTTGCCGTTGCCTTTGCCCTGTTCGATGTAGGCTCGGCGAAACCGCCTTGTTCCGTCCGCGCGCTTCCACCCGAACAGCGAGCCGATGATGAACGCCTGCGAGGTGTGCAGGATAAACGGTTGCCCCTCAAACTGGCCTTCGCTCAGCTTGAGAACGCCCTCAAAGAACCCGAACGCCCGATCCGCCGCCTCGACGTCAAACCAGATTCCGTCCGTCCGCTCCAAGTCCGCCAGGTGCCGGCGACAGGCATTCCGAACATGCGGCCCGGCGACGATTTCCCCAGCGACTACCGCCTCGGCGTAATGCCTAGTGCGATCTGGTGAAGAAGGCGTCGGCAGGGTCTTCGTCCTCTTCGTCGCCGTAGTTGACCTTGCTGTCATCAACCGGCGTGGCCGCGAGCTTGGACAGGATGGCGCTATAGGCACTCAGCGCCGTGATCCCGATGTCCGGGTCTGTGTTCATCCGATCTCGCAGGACGCACGCCACCTGAAGCAAGGCGCGGTGCGCGCTGTTCAGCCACGGCAGGTCTTCCGCGAACTCCCGCCAAGCCTCCTGTTGGCCAGCGGTCATTCGGGCGTACGGCTCACCAAGCGCGCGAACGCGAGGCGCCTTTCTGTCGCGATGGCGCTGCGGATTCTTCATGGCGGCGCCGCTGACTTCAGCCTTCAGGGCCGGGAGCCTGGGGTTTGCCATAAGGTCGAAGCCTCAACTGTGGACGTGCGTGCGTAGG
>Ga0315902_10002021_pt1 | contig 32222 bp, 27 predicted proteins | sample LakEriMetagenome_9_FD_203523 | JGI IMG/M metagenome (GOLD analysis project Ga0315902, IMG submission 203523) | Freshwater fungal communities from buoy surface, Lake Erie, Ohio, United States - Buoy 12 MA117 | ecosystem: Environmental > Aquatic > Freshwater > Lake > Lake biofilm | place: USA... | reverse complement strand
CACCTAGTCTCGCGACGCCGGCATCGATCATGTCCATCGGCAAGCTTGCCCAGCTGAATACCGCTTGAAACACGAGAAACAGGATGACTGCCAACGACAACATCCCAAAGATAGGATGCAGCAACAGCCGATCAGCGGTAGCGACCGTGGCGCTACGCGCGGGCTCCTGATGATGGGCGACCTCCAAAAGTCGTGCGACCTCACGATGCGCGGCGATGACATCGGCAGCTGTCGGCTCTTGCCACTCGACCGAGCCTGGCCTCGTCCAAGCATGCTGTTCGAGCACACTCACCAAGGCGTCTGCCCCACCGGTTCTGGTCGCGACGGTCTCGACGACCGGAATCCCGAGCTCGCGCGATAACGCGGCAAGGTCGAGCTGAAATCCTCGGCGTCTGGCGATATCGCTGCGATTGATCGCCAGAATCATCGGCAACCCGAGACGACGTGCCTCGAGAGCCAGACGCAAAGAAAGCGACAAGTGCGTCGCGTCGGCTACGAGCACGATCAACTCAGGACGTAGCTCGCCAGATAGACGACCAAGCGCCACATCGCGCGTGATGGCTTCATCGAGTGTCGTCGGCTTGAAACTGTATAGACCGGGGAGATCGAGCAATTGATGACGCGCGCCTTTCGCATCTGCGAAGACGCCTTCTTTACGCTCGACGGTGACACCGGGGTAGTTAGCGACCTTCTGGCGACTGCCGGTCAAGCGATTGAACAAGGCGGTCTTGCCACAGTTCGGCAAGCCTATGAGCGCGACCCTCATCTCACCATCACCAAATCGGCTTCTTGTCGACGCAGCGCAAACGTGGAACCGCCGATACGCACCGCGAGCGGATCCTGCCCCGGCCACATGACCGCGACCACCTCGACGGCCGCCCCTTCGATGCAACCGATCTCCAACAAGCGGCGCGAGAGCAGGGCCGAATCGGTGATGGCCTCGACGACTGAGCGCTCGCCAAGCGGCAAGGCCGACAGCGGGCGCAGCGACGGTGACAGATTCTCATTCACAACGAGCGAGTATAAGGGCCATGCGGTACCCTTGCCCCCCATGGACGGAAGCGGCGGTGGCGACAACCCTCAAGTGAATGTGTACGGCGAGCCGCTCACACCGTGCAGCCTCGCGCCCAAGACCGGTTGGTTCCGCAGCGGCTGCTGTGAAACCGAGTCTCGGGATACTGGATCGCACACCGTCTGCGCGGTCATGACCGCCGAGTTTCTCGAATTTTCGCGCTCGCGCGGCAACGATCTTTCCACGCCTCAACCCGCTTACGGCTTCCCCGGCCTGAAGCCTGGTGATCGCTGGTGTCTGTGCGCCGCCCGTTGGCAAGAAGCCTTGCAGGCGGGCAAGGCACCGAAGGTGTTGTTGAAGGCCACCCATCGGCGGGCCCTCGAGCTCATCGCCCTCGCCGATCTCAAAGCCCACGCCATCGATCTTGTCTGAGTCGTCACGCCGAGACGCGGCCCTGCGCGGTGCGCGGGAGTTGCTGCCGCTCAGCCCCGGCATCTTCGCCTGGGGTTTGGTCACTGGCGTCGCCATGGTCAAGTCGGGTCTCAGCACACTCGATGCCACGATCCTGAGCCTGCTCGCCTATGCCGGTAGCGCCCAGTTGGCAGCGATGCCCCTGATCGCAACTCTAGCCCCCCTTTGGCTCGTGACGCTCACGGCGATCATCGTCAACCTTCGGTTCGTGGTGTACACGGCACTGCTGCGCCCACACTTCACGCACCTGACGGCGGGGCGTCGCCTGTGGCTCGGCTACATCGTCGGCGACATCATGTTCGTACGCTTCACGACCCTGCTCCAGCAGGAGCCGAACCATCCGCACAAGGTTGCCTATTACACCGGCGGGGCGCTCGCCAACTGGGTCATCTGGCAGGTGTCCTCCCTGATCGGCATCTTCGCGGCGTCGGCCATCCCCGCCAGTTGGGGGCTCGAACTCGCCGGCACCCTCGCCCTCGTGGCGCTGCTCGTCCCCCTCTGCCGCCAGTGGCCGGCGTTCGCCGGGGCGGTCGCGGCAGCGGTTGTCGCCGTGCTCGCACACTCTCTGCCGCTGCGTCTCGGGTTGCTCTGTGGGGTGGTCGTTGGTATCGCGGTCGCGCTCTTCGTCGACCATCAGTCGAAGGACCGTCAGTCGAGGAAGCGTGACGCCTCGGAGAGAACACCCTCATGACGGACCTGTTGGGCACCATCGACCCCTATGTCTGGCTTGCGATCCTCGGGGTCACCGCCGCCACCTTCATCACCCGCTCGAGCTTGTTCGTGCTCGGCGCACGGGTTCAGTTTCCTCCCGTGGTCGAGGCGGCGCTACGCTTTGCGCCTGCCTGCGCCCTCGCGGCGATCGTTGCCGCCGATCTCGCCTTCATCGAAGGACAGCTCAGCATCGATGTTAATAATCACAAATTGATCGCTGGGTGCATCGGTATCGTCATTTTCTCTATCACTCGTAGCATTATTGGAACAATCGCGGGTGGCATGATCGTGTTTTGGTTGCTGCATTTCTGGCTGCCCATGTTGTAAGCCCAGACCTCGCCGCTCCGATCGCCATCAAATTGAAACAATAATCCAAAGATAAAACGCTCGTATATTCATTGACAGAATGTCAATGACGCGGCAGATTCGCCGCATGAGCTACCTCGCCGAACGCCGTCTCGAAGAAAAGGAACGTCGCCGACTGGAGATCCTTGAGGCCGCGGCGGAAGTCGCCGGAGTCGTGGGTTTCGAAGCCATGACGATGGAGCAGGTCGCCCGTAAGGCCCGGCTGTCGCGCGCCCTCGTCTACGTCTACTTCAAGGACAAGCACGACCTGTTGATCGGCCTGTGCGTCCGGGCGCTCGAGGTGTTACGCGAGCGGTTCACGGCGGCGGTTGCTGCGGAGGCCCAGGGCTACAAACAAGTCGAGGCCTGCGGTCGAGCCTACGTCCGCTTTGCCTCCGACCACCCCACCCTGTTCGATGCGCTGGCACAGGTCGAAGCCCACACACCGATCGCCGATGACCCCTCGCTCGACATCTCACTGAAGGCAGGCGATGAGCTGCAAAACATCCTCGTCGAGGCCATCGAGCGTGGCAAAGCCGATGGCTCCATCCGCCCCGATGCCGGGCCGTCGGCACTCCTCGGTTTGACCCTCTGGGGTCTGATGCACGGGGTGCTGCAGCTCACCCAACACAAGTCGGGCAGCCTCGAGTCAGCGGGGGTGAGCCAACTCGAACTCATCGAACAGGGCTTCGTCTTTGCGGCCCGGGCTATCGCAAGTCCGTCGGTGCTTCGGTCATGAGGAATCGGACCTCGCGCCTCTGCGTCGCACTGCTAATGACCGCAGCCGGCAGCGCCGGCGCAGCGGCGGGTTCGATCGCCGGGCCGACCCTCGAGGCGGCAGCCACCTTGCCGGTTCCGGCTGAGCGGACGGTCGCCGAGATGCTAGATGCCTATGTGGCCGAAGCCCTGCGCTCGAATCTCGCGCTACAAGCGGCTGGTCTCGAAGTCGAGCGGAGCCAAGCTTTGCTCGATGCCGCCCGGGCGCGCTTCTTTCCGGAAGCCAACCTGAGCGCCCGCTATACCCGTGCCGAGGGCGGCCGCGAGGTGTCGCTGCCGCTCGGGGCCGCCTTCAACCCGGTCTATGCGACCCTGAATGAACTCTTGCTCGCCGACGGCAAGGCGCCGCGCTTCGGCAGCATCGAGGACCCGCGCTTCCTCCTGCAGCGAGAACGCGAGCAAGACTCGCGGATCAGCCTACGCCAGCCCCTGTTCGCCCCGGCGATCCCGGCAGCCGTACGTGCACAGCGAGCCGTGATGGAAGCGACGAGCTACGCGAGGCTTGCCCTCGAACAGCGTCTGCGGCGGGATGTGGCGGTCGGATACCTCGACTGGCTACGCGCCAGCCGCAGTAGCGACATCGTCGCCGCCAGTCGAGCCCTGCTGCAAGAAAATCTGCGCATCAACGAATCGCTGTTTCGTAACGGCACGATCACCGAGGATCAGGTGCTGCGTGCCCGCGCCGAATTGCTCACCGTCGAGCAGCAACTGACCGAGACCCGGCAACTGCGCGATCAAGCGCGCAGCTACCTGAATTTTTTGTTGAATCGACCGCTCGATATGACGCTCGACGATGCCACCATCGACGGTGAGCTCGCGCGCGCCTCCATTGATCTCGAACAACTGCGCTCACTCGCTCTCACGCAACGACCCGACGTCGGCCAATTCGAGGGCAACGTCAAAGCGGTGGAATCGCGCGTGGCCATCGCTCGCGCGGCGCGGCTTCCTTCGCTCGGTCTCGCCGTCGATGGTGGCACTCAGGGTGAGAAATACGAATTCGGACGCGGCCGCAATTACGCCACGGTCTCCCTGCTGCTGAACTGGACACTGTTCGATGGCGGCGCGCGTCGTGCGGAAGAGCGCGAAGCCAAGCTCGCCCTGCGCCAAATCGAAACGCAACGAGTGCAGCTCGCGCAACAGATCGCACTCGAAGTGCAACAGGCACTCGATCGATTGCAGACGAGTGAAGCCTCACTGAACGTGGCTGAAGCGCGCGCCGCTGCCGCCCGCGCTGCCTTTCGTATCGCGGGTCGCAAACGCGACGAAGGCGTGATCAGTCAGGTCGAGTTTTTGGATGCGCGCACCAGCCTCACCGCCGCTGAGTTGAATCTGAATGCCGTGCGTTTCGAATTACTCGCACGACAAGCCGACCTCGATTACGCCACTGGAGCCCCTCGCTCGTGAAATATCTAACGCCGTTAATGCTGGTTCTCTTCTTGAGTGCCTGTGGCGCTGCGCCATCGGACCCCACTGCCGATCAGGGTACACCGGTGCGTACGGGTATCGCGTCGAGCGGCCCCGCCATCGCGAGCCTGAGGACCAATGGCATCGTCGCGGCACGCGACGAGATGCGCTTATCGTTCAAGACGGGCGGCATCATCCGTCGGATCACCGTGCAGGAGGGGCAGTCCGTCAAGCAAGGCCAGCTCCTCGCAGAACTCGAACTCACGGAAATCAATGCGCAGTTCCAGCAAGCCAAGCAAGTGGCAGACAAGGCGGCTCGCGATCTGGAGCGCGGCGAACGTTTGCATGCGGATCAGGTGATCAGTCTGGAAGCTTTGCAAAACCTGCGTACGCAGGCGGCCATCACGGCCGCTGCACGCGATGCGGCTCGCTTCAATCTCGGTCAGTCGACCATCGTGGCACCCCGCGACGGCGTGATCCTGCGTCAATTGGCCGAGGAGCGCGAACTCATTCCGCCGGGGCAGCCCATCATCGTCCTAGGCAGCAGCGAGCGCGGTCATATCGTGCGCGCAGCCGTGTCGGATCGCGATCTTGTTCGCATCAACGTGGGAGATCGAGCGGAGATTCGTCTCGATTCATATCCCGGGCGCGTTTTCACGGGCAAGGTGCTCGAGGTATCGGCTGCGGCAGATCCGCGCAACGGGCTGTTCCCGATCGAAGTGCAGTTCGAAGTCTCTGCAGATACCAAACTGGCGACCGGTTTCGTCGCCAAGTTGCAAATCACGCCCGCGGCCGCGAGTACCTCGAGCCTGACTTACATACCCATTGCTGCACTTGTTGAAGGTGATGGAGATATCGCTCAAGTATTCGTCGTGGACGGCACGGTGGCGCGCAAACGCGAGGTGAAGGTGGCCTTCATTGAAGGCGACACCGTCGCGCTCTCGAATGGACTTGCCATCGGTACCACGCTCGTCACGGAAGGCGCGCTCTATCTCGTCGACGGCGAACGCATCAGCCCTGTTACAACCGAAGCCAACTAGGGGCGCGCCGTGTCGATACTCGAGTTTCCGATCAGACGCTATCAGTTCACTCTGGTGGCTTTTCTCTGTCTCGTGGCGATGGGCATTTACGCGTTCATCTCGGTGCCGCGCGAAGAGGATCCTTCGTTTCGTATCTCCGGTTTCGACATCGCAGCGATCATGCCAGGTGCCGACCCCAAAGATCTCGAGCGTCTGGTAGCGAAGCCACTCGAAGACCGCCTCGCTGAACTCGACGACGTTCGACAACTCGAAACGGTGATCGCTGATGGCGTTTCGTTCACGATAGTCGAATTCGAAGCCTACGCCGATGCCGACAAGAAATACGAAGAAGTATTACGTGAGGTCAACACTCTTCGACCTAATCTGCCAGCCGAACTTCGTGAAATCAGCATTCGCAAGTTCAGCCCGGGACTCGTCAACATCGTTCAATATGCCTTGGTCTCGACGGAGGCTCCCTACCGAGAACTCGAAGACCATGCACGCGCACTGAAAGACGTATTAAAGGCTGTACCCGGCATTCGCACCTCCGAAAGCTGGGCCTATCCACCGCGCGAGTTGCGCGTCGAGGTCAATCTCGATCGACTCGCCGACCTCAAGCTCAACGCAGCACGGGTCATACAGGCACTCGATAGCGAAAATGCGAATATCCCCGCAGGCATCATCGACGTCGGCTCGCGCAGCTTCACCGTCAAAAGTACGGGTGCCTACGAGACTCTCGACGAAGTGCGTAATACGGTGGTGAGCTCCATCGACGGTCGTATCGTTCGCATACGCGATGTGGCCGAAGTGCGCTGGGCTGAAGGCCAATGGGGTCACGTCGGTCGATACAACGGACAGCGCGCCGTATTTGTCACTGCGAACATGAAAGAAGGACAGAACATCCTCAAGGTTCGCAAAGCCCTAGGGGAAGCCGTTGATCGATATCAAGCAGGCTTGCCGAAGAGAGTGACATTGGAGCTCGGTTTCGATCAGTCACGCAATGTCGAATCTCGTCTCGATCGTTTGTACATCGACTTCAGCATCGCCATCGCCCTCGTGTTGATCACCCTACTGCCGCTGGGTCTGCGTGCCGCTGGCATCGTGATGATTTCGATTCCGTTATCGTTGGCGTTCGGTATCGCCGTGCTGCACTTTTTGGGCTACTCGCTCAATCAGCTGTCGATCGCCGGTTTCGTGGTCGCTCTCGGTTTGTTGGTCGATGACTCCATCGTGGCGGTCGAGAACATCTCGCGTCACGTGCGGCTAGGTTACGATCGAACTCGAGCGGCCATTCTTGGCACGCGCCAAATCATGCTTGCCGTACTTGGTTGTACCGCTACGTTGATTTTTGCCTTTCTGCCATTGATGGCCCTACCCGGAACAGCCGGCAAATTCATCCGAGTACTCCCCACGGCGGTCGTCGCCACCGTCGTCGGCTCGCTGCTGATCGCGCTTTTCATCATTCCATTTCTCGCGTCTCGCATGTTGCGTGACGAGGACGTCGGTCATTCGAATCGACTGCTACAGCGCATCATGGATGCGATTCATCGTTATTACCGACCGGCACTGCATTACTGTCTCGCCAGACCCAAGGCGACCGTAGCCACCGCGATCGGTGGTTCTTTGTTGCTATCTTTCCTGCTCGCGCCGGTGCTCGGCTCAAGTTTGTTTCCCAAGGCGGATACGCCGCAATTCCTCGTGCAGGTCGATACCCCGACGGGGACGAGCCTCGCCGAGACCGACCGCGCTCTTCGTTTCGTTGAGGCAGAGCTCGACAAGCTACCGGGCGTGCAATCCGTCTTCACCAATCTCGGCCGTGGTAATCCACAGATCTATTACAACCACATTCAGCGCAACGAGTCAGCGGGCTATGGCGAAATATTCGTCACTCTCGAGTCATACAGCACAAGGAAAACGCCTGATCTGCTGGATGGACTTCGCACTCGTCTCGATCAATACCCAGGCGCAAGAATTTCTGTCAAAGAATTTGTCAATGGTCCTCCGGTATCTGCGCCGGTTGCGATCCGCATCGTGGGGCCAGATCTGGAAGTTCTCGATCAACTTGCACGCGAGATCGAGACAGTGCTCGAGAAAACCCCTGGAACCCGTGACGTTCGAAATCCGCTGAAATTCCCGCGAACGAACATCGCACTCCAATCGGATACCCAAAAAGCAGCATTGCTCGGCATTCCGGCGGTTGAAATCGACCGCGCTGCGAGATTGGCGATCTCGGGTCTACCGGGCGGCACGTTCAAAGATGAGAACGGTGAGCAGTATCCAATCGTGGTGCGTACCCCGCTAGATCGACGCGCCGACTACGAGGCACTGGAATCCGCGCGCGCAATGTCGGTCACCGGAGAGCTCGTACCGCTCGACCAAGTTGCCTCAGTTCAGTTTGAACCGGCGCCGGTGTTGGTATCGCGTTACCTGCGCGAGCGAGCGGTCACGGTGAATGCAGAGGTCTCACGTGGCGAAAACATCGCTAAGGTCACCGCCGACGTCGTCAAGCAGCTCGATGAACTCGAATGGCCTCGCGGTTATCGGTACGTGCTCGGCGGCGACGCCGAGGCCGGAGCCGACGCTTTCGGCGGAATCGGTACGGCCATCATCGTCGCTATCTTCGGCATTTTCGCTATCTTGGTGCTCGAGTTCGGCAGCTTCCGTTCGACCTTGATCGTGCTGACGGTCGTGCCGCTCGGCGTCTTCGGTGGCATGTTGATGCTGCTGATTACCAATAACGATATCTCGTTCACAGCCGCTATCGGCTTCATCGCCTTGATCGGCATCGAGATCAAAAACTCGATCCTCCTGGTCGACTTCACAAATCAGTTACGGGAAGAAGGCGTGCCGCTTGATGAAGCCATCGAGCAAGCCGGTGAGATTCGCTTCCTGCCAATTTTGCTCACGTCGGCGACGGCGATCGGCGGTCTGCTACCGCTTGCCGTACAGAACATCGGACTCTATTCGCCCATGGCCTGGGTAATCATTGGTGGCTTGATCACCTCGACACTGCTGGCGCGACTCGTCACGCCGGTAATGTACAAGCTGATCCCACCTGCTGGGCATGAGCCGAAAAATATCGCCCGGGGTAATCAACCCGACGCGTCGGGTGCGCTGCTCTAAACGCTCTCCAGTTCCCAGGTCACGAGCGGCGCCCCGCGGCGAATCCAGAAGCCGGCGCCGATGTGTCGGAAGTGTCGCCGTAAACGGCTGCGATACCACTCGGCCGTGCGCATGGTGACAGCGGGGTCCGTGCGACGCTGATCGGCGTTCTCGCGCCAGTCGCGGCGCGTCAATGCGCTGAAGAACAATACGCCGCGGCAAAGATTCGCGAAATTCCGCATCGCTTTCGCTGCAGATTCGTCATCAAGATATTGCAGTACGTCGTAGCAAACGACCAAATCAAAAGGCTGGCGCGGCCGATAATCTGCGATGCTGCCATTCAGCCAGCCGTATTTTTGACAAAGATACTCGCTGTACTCCAAGCCGACATAAGTCGCGCCAGGCAATGCACGCAACAAGGCGGTACGCATCAAGCCCAGGCCGCAGCCCGCATCGAGAACACTCCCGACCGGACAGTCGATGTGTTTGACGTAGGCTGCGATCAAATTAGCGCGCGCCGTCATCTCGGCCTGCGAGGTGACGGAGCTGCGCGCATTTCGATAAAAGCGCTGGTAGTAATCGCGCCCGAAGCGTTCCTTCGTCAAACGATACCCGCCAATTTTCGTGCGATTGCCGCAACCTGCTCGGGGTCGGCTTTCGACACTTCTGGATATTCCGTGAATCGCTCGGGAATCTTGATTGTCGCGTCGATACCCATCTGATCCGAACGGAAGGCACCAAACTGAGCCGACTTCTCGCAAGACGGGTCAAGAATCATGGGGATACCATCAGGCTGAATGATGGAATCTTTGACTGGCTGCCAGCGGGTCATCATCGCCCACTCGACTTGCTTGAGATCGTATGGGTCGACATCAGGCCCGACGACGATCACAAGTTTGGCCGTACGACCCCAGCGACCGGCAGAGCCCCAGACGGCGTGAATCACATATTTGCCGAAGTTCGGATGGGGTTTTTGCCAGCCATCGACCGACAACTGCACCACGTAGCACATGTTCGGCGTGACGGCGACGTCATGCACCTCGGGAATCTTCTTGCGCAGATCCGAGAGCACTTCACCTTCGACCGGCAGCAAGGCGATGTAGTTGTGATCAAACGGCGGCACCATTTCCATGGTGGCATGCCATATCGGATTTTTTCGATAAGAGAGACACTTGATACGCACCATCGGAAACACTTGGACCCGATCGTAATAACCGACGGGGTTCGAGTGCCAACCAATGGCCTCGAGCTCATCGGTAATGACCTCGCCTTCGAGCACCCATTCGGCGTGCGCGGGCACTTCGAGATCGACCGTCTCGCAACGCACCATCTCGACCGGTGACCCACGCAGTCCGCCTGCGAAAGCCGTTTCGTCAACGTTGAACGGCACACCGGTCGCCGAAGCCAAATGCAAGGCAGGGTCACAAACGCCCGCGATCGCTACTTCCAAGCGCTTGCCCATCTGCGAGGCTTTGAAAGTGTGTCGACCAATATCGGAGAACGGCGGATTCCACCAATAAAATGCCGCCAGATCGCGTTTCGCTCGCTCGGGCGGATAAGTGCCACCTTGGGGATGCGTCGCATCGAGAAACTGCGTGAAGCGATACCAACCACAATTACGACCGCCGGTCTCCGGATCCTTGGAGAACGTCATCGCGTTTGTGATGTAAGCGGGACCTTCTTTACCAAACCAAACGTGTGGCAACTGTTTATCGAGCGACACATCATCGCCTTTGATGATCACGTCCTTGCAGGGCGCTTTCGATTTATCGATCACCACCGGCGCATGCCAACGCGCAGGGTCAGCGAGCACTTCCGAGTGATAGAGCTTGGCTTCACGCCAATCGCGAAAACCGATGGTCATCGCCGTGCGCTCACGGGTACCGAAGGGATTGAACAGAATCGGGATGCCTTTGGTATTCACGGCATCGACGTTGTTGAGCATCAAGGCCGGTCCGTCTTTGGCGCAGATGTAGTTCATCAACGACTGCAGCTCGTTGGTCCCGCGGCGCCCATCGAACGGAACGTCGATGTGCTTCAGTTGACCCTCTTGCTCGAGCAGCGCGAGATATTCGCGCATGTCCTTGAACGCCATGATGACCCCTCTTGAGTTGATCCCCGAGCGGTGAGCCTACCGCCCGGCCACTATCCTGCACCAGCCCAAGCTGCACTACCGACTCGCCATGTCCCTAGGTCGGACAGACAAGGCCATGCCACCGCCACGGCGGCGGCGTACACCGCATGATCACGCACTCGAATCACCCGCAGGAGTACGCCCCGTGTCCGAATCCACCCGCAAAGTTGCCATCGTCACCGGATCGGCCACGGGAGTCGGTGCTGCGGCAGCAATCATGTTGGCCGAGCGCGGCTGTCACGTCGTCGTCAACTACACCCGCAGTGAGGCTGAGGCGCGCGAGACCGCAAAGCAGTGCGAGGCCAAAGGTGCCGAGACGATCATCTTCCAAGGTGATGTGGCCGACGATGCCGCCTGCCAAGGCATGGCGGCTGCTGCCATCGAAAAGTGGGGGCGCATCGACTACCTGATCAATAACGCCGCCAAGACCAAATTCAATCCTTACGAAAACCTCGACGGATTATCAGCGGACGACTTTCTCGCGATCTACAAGGTGAACGTCGTCGGTGCTTATCAGATGGTTCGGGCGGTCACGCCGCAAATGAAGAAACAAGGGCGCGGCGCTATCGTCAATAACTCTTCCATCGGTGGCGTCACGGGCATCGCCTCATCGATGGCTTATGCAGCGAGCAAAGCCGCGCTTAATATGATGACGCAATCGCTCTCGCTGGTGCTGGGTCCTGAAATTCGTATCAATGCCATTGCGCCGGGCGCGATCCAGACGCGCTGGCTGCAAGGCGGCATGACGCCAGAGCAATATCAGGATTTCCTGGTGAATGCCGCAGCGATGGTCCCGCTCAAGACGGTACCAACGGCAGAGCAGATCGCCGAAGCCCTCGTCTGGTTTCTCGAAGGCGCCAGTGTCATCACCGGTGAAGTGCTGATGGTCGATGCCGGCCTGCACTGCGGCCGCCTGCCGCCGTCATCGAGCAACAAGGCAAGCTGGGATAGCAAGAAATAGTGCTATTGATCGAGCGGTACGCGCCGCAATTCTTTGAATATGTCTTCGAGGAACCGAGCTCGCTCATCTTTCAGACGAGCGGTCAAGACGGCGTCGGGAACGTGGCGCTCGATCTCGTCGTGAGCGACGATACCTTTACTCTCGAGCAATGACTCGAGTGTCAGTCGGCGCTCGCGCTCGATCCAGACTTGCGCCGCCAGCTCGAGCAACATGCGCACGGTGGCATCTTGGATCGGATCATTTAGATAAACCGGATCATCGCCGACGATGGGCGTACCGCCCTCGGGGGTCTGCACCCGATCAGACACGGGTCGCGAACCAATGCTGCATGTAGCCCGTGCCACCGGCTCGTTTTGCGAGCGGCGCCGCCGCTACCTGGAATCCATTTGCCGCCAAAATATCGCCGAGCTGGCAGTCGCAGAAATCCTGCGAATATGGTTCGCCATTGTGGCGAGCATCGAACCAGCGGTGATACCGCTGGTAGGGCGACTTACCTTCCGTGCCGGTGAAATCGTAAATCGCAAAGATGCCCCCACGACGCGTGACCCTAGCGGCCTCACGCACGGTTTCGTGAATGATGCGAAGCGGCAATTCGTGAAACAGGATGAACGCGAAGGTTACGTCGAAATGAGCGTCCGGAAAGCCCGTGCGCTCGACGAGTCGTTGCGCGAAATTGACGGCATCGCCCTGCATCGCCGCGCGCCGATGCGCCACACGCAACATCGGAGCCGAATGATCGATACCCCAGACTTCCGCCTCGGGGTAACGACGATGAAACGCAGTGCTGCTCTGCCCGATCGAGCAGGCGAGATCGAGAATGCGGTTGACCTTGCCGTCACTCGGCGCCGGCACGGTACCGACCAACTTGGCGTGCAATTCGTCTTTGTCGTTATCACCACGGAAAAATACTTTCGTACCGTAGTGATAGAGAAAGCCCGACAGCTCGTCCTTGTAATAACCGTCTGGCTGCAAGTGGAAATGTACGTTGGTGTAGGCAGGATGCTCGAATGCAGGGTCGAGCAGCAAGCGACCGGGGCCACGCCCATCCCACTTGGTGAGCTCGGCCGTCAGTTGCGCACGCTGCTCATCGAAGCTGCGTTCGATCGCATGCCATTTCATTTCCTGCTGGCTGCGAGCCAGCCGATCTCGCAAACGGCCAAGCGGCAAAGAGTGGACGAACTCGCGAATCTCCTCGACGTCGCCCCACGGACGACCACGATTCGAAGAGCGCTGCTCGAGCGCGCTGTTCAGTCGTTCTTCGAAATCGGCGCCTTTACCCAAAATGAATTCGCGCAGCCCCTCGACGAAGTCGAGATAGGCAGCATCAGATCGCCGCGCAAGCGGCGGCAAAGTCTCAGGGGTGGTGCTCATATCGGTTGTGTGACCGGATTATAAGCAAAGAGTCCCAAACCCTCATCCGCAGCCTTGCCTTTGGTGCGCTCTTTGTACGTATCGGTATCCGGCGCGTGGAACATTTTGCCCGCCCGACGAGACTCCTGCACTACGAAGGCCGCTCGCTCGCGGCGACCGGTCTCGTAACGAACATAGGCTTCTTCGATGGAATCGGACTCCACGAAAGCGCGTGCGAGCACCACAGCATCCTCGATGGCAAGTACCGCGCCGTGCCCTAGGAAGGGCAGCACGGGGTGCGCCGCATCGCCTAGCAGCGTCACGCGACCCTTCGACCATTGGCTCAAAGGTTCACGATCGAACAAGCCCCATTTGAACAATTGCTCCGGTGGCACCTGCTCCATAAAGCGGGTGACCCACGGCGTCCAATCGCGGAACTCTTCCAAAAGCTCTTCAACGCTCGATCGAATCGACCAGCCTTCCTCGGCCCACTCTTTTCGCTCGGCGAACGCGACGAAGTTCAGCAATTCCCTATTGCGAACCGGATAGCGATTTACGAGGTGCCCAGGCCCCACGAATACGCCCGAAGCCGGCTGCAAAATTTCCTGGGGTACGCGCTCCATGGGCACGAGGCCGCGCCATGCGATGTAGCCCGTATATTGTGGCTCGAGTGCACCAAAAATTTGATGGCGTACGATCGAGCGTGACCCATCGGCACCAATCAGCGCATCGAAACTGCGCCGAGTGCCATCGGCGAAATCGACTCGTACACCGGCACTCGTCGATTCGATGGCGACGCAGCGCCGATCAAGTTCGATGGCGGCAGGATCATGCCGCCGCACTTCGGCAGCCAAGGCATCGTGCAGATCGGCGCGATGGATGAGGTAGTAACGCTCGCCGTAGAGCTCTTGCAACCGTGCGCCGCGATTGATCCATACGAGCGGACGAGCGTCCTGGTAGTGACGGACGCACTGGTCTTCCGGGTGATAGGCCTTCTCTGCCAGCGTCTGATGCAAGCCGAGATGATTGAGCGCATGTGCCGCCGTCGGACTCAATGAAAGACCTGCGCCCACTTCGGCTAGATGAGGGGCTTGCTCGAGCACGACTGGCTTGAAGCCCGCGCGTTGCAACGCCAACGCGACGGACAAACCGCCGATTCCGCCACCCACGATGCCGATGCTTGCTGCTTTCACGGTGGGTATTCAGCCTGAGCACTCGCTCGCACCAAAGAACCATGGCAGCCTCGTCCAGACTGCGGACAAGCCTGGCCACGAGGCGGTAAAATGGCCTGTGCCTGCCAAAAACATCCACGGGAATACCCCGAAAATCGGTTTCGTCAGTCTCGGTTGCCCCAAAGCACTCGTGGACTCCGAACGCATCCTCACTCAACTTCGTGCCGAAGGTTATGTCGTCGCGCCTGATTACGAATCGGCGGATCTTGTGGTCGTCAACACCTGCGGATTCATCGACTCTGCAATCGACGAGTCACTCGATGCGATCGGTGAAGCGCTCGAACAGAACGGCAAAGTGGTAGTCACCGGCTGTCTCGGTGCGAACCCGCAACGCATTCTCGAGAAACACCCAAGCGTTCTGAAGGTCACAGGTCCACATGCCTACGACGATGTGCTCTCAGCAGTGCATGAACATCTGCCGCCGCTACATGATCCATTCGTCGATCTAGTCCCTGCGCAAGGCGTTCGTCTAACTCCGAAGCATTATGCGTATCTCAAGATTTCCGAGGGCTGCAACAACAAGTGTAGCTTCTGCATCATTCCGGATCTGCGCGGCAAACTCGCGAGTCGTCGTATCGACGAGGTTTTCAGAGAAGCTGAAAAACTGGTTCGCTCAGGTGTCAAAGAATTATTGGTAATCTCGCAGGATACGAGCGCGTACGGCTCGGATATCCGATACGCCAAAGCGGAGTGGCGTGATCAATCTTGGGAAACGCGCTTCCTTGATCTCGCCCAAGGACTCGGCTCACTTGGCGTGTGGGTACGTATGCATTACGTCTACCCTTATCCGCATGTCGACGATGTTATCGCGCTGATGGCCGAAGGTCGCGTGCTTCCCTATCTCGACATTCCGTTCCAGCATGGCAGCCCGAGCGTGCTCAAGCGTATGCGTCGCCCCGCCCACGCCGTGAATACGCTTGACCGCATTCATGCTTGGCGTCGTAAATGTCCGGATCTGACTTTACGCAGCACGTTCATCGTTGGCTTCCCGGGTGAGACGGAAGCCGAATTCGAAGAGCTGCTGCAATGGCTGGAAGAAGCGCAGCTCGATCGCGTTGGTGCATTCAAATATTCACCCGTCGAGGGCGCCAGAGCCAACGACGTGGCAACTCATGTGCCCGTCGAAGTTCAAGAAGAGCGGCTCGAGCGCTTTATGCAAGTCGCGCAAGAAATTAGTGCGCGACGACTGGCGACTCGTATTGGTCGTGAAGAGACGGTTTTGGTCGATGCCATAGAAGGTAACACCGCCATCGCACGTTCGCGTGGCGATGCGCCGGAAATCGACGGCATCGTCCGTGTGGCGCGGGGCGGCCATCTCGTGGTCGGCGATTTCGCCAAAGTTCGGATCACGGGTGCCGATGCCTACGATCTGAAGGCTTCGCCACTGAAGGGTTGATATCCATGAAAATCATCATCGGTGCATTGCTCGCAGCACTGTCGATCACGTCGGCGCTCGCCGAGACCGTTCTCATCACGGGAACCAATCGGGGTATCGGCCTCGAATTCGTGAAGCAATACGCCGAGCGTGGCGCCACGGTGATCGCCACCGCACGTCGACCGACCGAAGCGAAGGAACTAACCGCACTGGCGTCACGGTATCCGAATGTCACCATCGAGGCTCTCGATGTCACTGACGTCGCTGCAATCGAGGCGCTGGCCAAGAAATATCAGGGCAAGCCGATTGATATCCTGATCAACAACGCAGGCACCTTGGGTGATGTGCCCAAGCAAACCGTCGGTAATCTCGATCAGAGTGAATTTTTGTATGTCATCAATGCCAATACGTACGGTGCGCTGAAGATGGCGGAGGCGTTCAAACCCCATCTCGCGGCGAGCACGCAAAAGAAGGTGTTTGGCATGTCGAGTGGACTCGGATCCTCCGCCATGGTGACTCGGCGCGGCGGCTTCTACGCTTATCGAGCGAGCAAAGCAGCCCTCAACATCGTGTTTCGCTCACTAGCGGCGGACTGGCGTGATCAAGGCATCATAGTCGGCATCATCGCACCGGGCATGGTCGAAACGGATCTGCTGCGCGCCTCGGGATTTCAGGGGCGCGGCATCACACCGACCGAAAGCGTCAACGGCATGATCAAAGTCATTGACGGCATGACGCTGGAGAACAACAGCGCTGCAATCAATTACGACGGCAAAGTTATCCCTTGGTAAATCGATAACCCTCGTCGCTGATCGGCAAACGACGAATGCGTTGACCGCTCGCGCTGAAGACGGCGTTGCAGACGGCAGGTGCCACAGGTGGCAGCGCGGGCTCGCCGAGACCACTCGGTGCAAAATCACTCTCGATGAAATGCACGTCGATACGCGGATCGAGACCCATCCGCAGCAATCGATACCGATCGAAGTTGGTCTGCGCCACGCGTCCGTTGCGATAGTCGAGTTTTTGCTCGAGCATGGCGCTCAAACCATCGATCACCGAGCCCTGACATTGGGATTCGGCACCACTCAGATTCACGATTGGGCCGACGTCGCACACCACGGTCACCGAGTGCACCGTGATGGCCTTATCGTCGCTCACACTGACCTCAGCCACCTCGGCCACATGGGCTGTGTGACTGAAATAGAAGGCCAAGCCGCGCGCACGACCTTTGGGTAGCGGAGTTTTCCAGCCGCTCTTCTCAGCCGCGAGTTTCAGCACACCGGCGGCCCGTCCCGTATGCAAGGTATTGCGATTGCCAGGTGTCAGCCAGCGTGACTCACCCAAGATCTCGAGCAGGAAGTCGAGATGATCCCGTCCTGCGGCAACTGACATCTCATGCAGGAAACTCTGCAGCGGGAAAGCGAACACACTGGCCCCGGGTGCACGCCAGAAACCTGTGGGTGAACCCCACGGTAATTGAGTGCGCGTGTAACGAAAGTTCGGTATCAGTTGGGAGAAGTCTTCCTGCGCTCGTAAATCACCGCCGAGTACCGGCTTCTGACCATCGCGTGTGAAAGTGACGAGATGCTGCTGCCATCCGCTCGCGCGCCCTTCGGCGTCGATAGCGGCACGCAAGCCGATCGTGCCGCCGGCACGAACGAAGTCGTGGGTCATGTCATCTTCGCGGGTCCATTGCAGCTTCACGGGGCGACCGAGTCGCTGCGCGATGGCAGCCGCCTCGCAAGCGTAGTCGTTCATCAGACGACGGCCGAAGCCACCGCCCACTCGCACCGGATGAATCGTGACCTTCGATTCGTCGACCTTCAACACGTTGGCGACGTTCTTCTGTGCCCGTTGCGGTGTTTGACTCGGCGGCCAGAGCTCACAACCGCCCTCGGCCGTCATGCGTGCCACACAGACCTGCGGCTCAAGCTGCGCATGCGAGACGAATGCGTACTGATAAGTCGCCTCGATCCGACGAGATGCGTCGGCAAGGCTCTGCGCGAAATCCCCCCGCTCTGCGACGACTTCCGAACCGTCGAGTTTAGCCATACTCAAAGATTGAGCACTGCTTGTCGTCCAGTCGTCTTTTGCTGCGTTAACCTCATTCCACTCGACTCGCAACTTCCGGCGTGCCTTGAGCGCCGCAAAGGTCGAAGTCGCAACGATCGCCACCCCGGGCTGCAACTCGACGATATCACCATTACCCTCGAGGATGAACGCGTCGATTACGCCGGGCTCACGCTTCAACTCTTCAAGGTTCGCATTCGCGACCAACCCGCCCACGGCCGGACATTTCACGTAGAGCGCATAAGCCATATCGGGCAGATAGACGTCGCTCGCAAACAACGTCTGGCCGGTGACGACTTTACGGTTGTCGACACCGCCGATACGTCGTTTCAACAAGCGTCGCTCGTTGGCAGATTTGAGAACGACCTGCTCGGTCGCGGGCACGGGCAAGGCAGTGGCATCCGCAGCCAACTCGCGATACGTCAAACGTCGTTGGGTCGCCAGGTGATGTACGGCACTATCACCGCGGGTGACACACTCAGATACCGGCACCTGCCAGCGACTCGCAGCAGCAGAAGTCAGCATTGTGCGCGCGGTGGCGCCCGCACGACGCAGCGGCTCCCAAGCACGGGGAACGGAGGTCGACCCACCGGCGGCCTGCGAGCCATAGCGAGCGGCGTCGATGACAGCCTGACGAACCTCGATGTCTTCCCAATCAGCATCGAGCTCTTCGGCAACGATCATCGGCAGTGCGGTTTTGACGCCCTGGCCGATCTCGGGGTTAGGTGCAAACAGAACGATTCCGCTCGCCGAGATGTGCAGGTACCCGTTCGGCACGAAGTCGCGGGGCGCTTCGGCCGCATCCGCGTTGACGATCAGCCCTTCCGCCGAAAAAGCGAGCGCCAATACTGTGCCGGTCGCACCGCTGAACTGCAAGAACCGGCGTCGATCGATCGATGTAGTACGCAGCATGCCAACCTCAGAGACGATGACGTATCCGAGGTGGCATTGTGCCATCAAAAATCGACTACAACTTGACGCGCGCTCCGACGAACACGCTGTAGCCAAACTTCTCGTACTCGTATACGCGGCTGCGATTACCGTAGTAACGGATACCGGCCGTATTGGTGAGATTCTTGGCTTCAGCGAACATCTCGAAGTTCTTGTTGAACTCATAGCTGGCCGTCAAATCGAGCTGATCGCGCCCTTCCCAGTAGAGATCCAGCTCACCGTCCTCGGCATTGATCTCATTCAGGTAATCACCGCGGTCGGTATAGCTCAGACGAATGCTGATCGGGCCGTGCTCGTAGAACAGCGCAAAGTTCGAGACCGTCTCCGACTGGCCGGGCAGCGGGAACTTGGAGCGTCCTGCGTAGGTGCGACCCACATCGATTTCAGCGTCGACCAGCGTCAGATTCGCGAACACGCCGAAGCCTGACATCCAGCCCGGTAAAGCCGTGAATTGTTGCTGCCAAGCGAACTCGACACCCGAAAGGGAACCGTCGGCGTTCTCTGGCGTGACCAAAGTCGCAGCTTGACCGATGTACGTGCCAGCGCTACGCAAGGTGTAGTTGTAGTCCTTGAGATCCTTGTAGAAAGCGCTCGCCGACAACAAGCCCATCTTGTCGAAATAATACTCGACGGATACGTCAAGATTGTTTGACAACGTCGGCTTCAGGTCGGGATTACCGAGAGAAACAACCAGCGCCGAGCCTTCCTGAGTCTCCAGTGCGCGCGGAACGATATCCGTGAAGTTTGGGCGCGTCATGCCACGAGTGAGCGCCGCGCGACCGATCAGGCCATCGCTAAGCTCATAACGCAAAGTCACTCCCGGGAAAACATCCGTGTAGGAGCGGGTATCGGTACGTGATCGAATCGTGCTCGTACGCGCATCGAACACCGGTGCTGAGCCGGTGGTCTCAGTCTTCTCGACGCGAACGCCAGCCAAAACACCTAGGCGATCGTAGTCGAGATCCCACATCGCATAACCCGACAAGATCTGCTCGTCGGCTTGGTAGTCCGCGGTTGCCGACTGCTCAACACGGGGCGGCGAGGTTTTTTTGGTCGTATCGAAATAAGCGTCTGCCAGCGCTGGGTCGATCTTGAAGCCAAGATCGTAGCCATAGTTTTTGCTAGGCGTGCTTGTCAACAGAGCGGACAGCGGCGAGGACGGTGCCGCAGTCGATGCACGATCGCGAAAACGGTTTTCGTCCGCCTGACGCTCGCCATCCTTCAACTTCAAGCCGAACTTGAACTGCCCCTCACCACCGCCTACGGTCACTGGCAGTCGCGCGTTGATGGTGAGCGCTTGGGTTTCCTCAGCCGTCGTACTCGTACGATACGCATTCTCGCGGAACGAGAAATTGCTCGGTGTGAGGTGCTGGTTGGAAGTAAACAACGAAATCGCCGGTTCGAGCGTGCTGTTACGGTAATCGTAGGACAACGGTGCCGTCGCGGTGCCGAGCGCCGAGGTTCGGAACAGAAGCTCGTCGCGACGCGGATAGGTTTGTTCCGTGTCCGCTAACGACAACGAAGCGTCAACTACGAGATCACCAAACGATTTCTCGCTACCAACCTCAACGGTGGTGATCTGGTTTTGCTGAATACGGTGGCGAATCTGCTTGGCTACACGAATGTTACGGAAACTCGCGGTTTGATCGGTTGCGCCCGGCAGCAACACGCCTTCTGACCAGAGCACGAGCAACTGGTTGCGATACTCGTCATCCGTAAACTTGGAGTGGGTTCCGCGAACGAAGAAACGATCGTTGTCGGCATTGCGCCACTCAGCCGCACCGGTGAACGCGATGCGCTCGCGCTGGGTGTTGTAGTCCTTGAAAAGGTTCTCGACGATGCCGAATACAGATCCACCCTCGGGTCGCGTCAGACGGCCCCAGACGGTCTCGATGTTATCAACTTCGCGATCGGTCTCGGAGTAGCTCGCAGAGAACAACAGTCCAAATTTGTTGTCATCGCCCCAGATGTTGCTGATGGAACCTGAGCCGCGCTTATCGTGGGTACCGCCGAAATCGTTGTAGGAACCACCCGCGGACGCGCGCGCACGAAGCCCCTTGTAGTCAAACGGGGACTGCGTCTTGATATTGACTGCGCCGGTGATGGAATCTGCGTCCTGGTCCGGGCGCAGTGTCTTGCTGATTTCCAACTGACCGACGATATCGGACGGGATCGTATCCAGATCGATTGCGCGAGTGGTCGGGTCCGGCGCAGAAATGCTCACGCCGTCGATAGTGACGGCCGAGAATTCTGACGGACCACCGCGCACGTTGATGTAACGGCCTTCACCCTGATCGCGCGCGATCGCGATACCGGCTACGCGTTGCAGCGCCTCCGCGATGTTCGGATCGGGAAATCGGCCCACGGTGTCTGCTGAAACGACATTCGTCACGCCGCGTGCATTTTTCTGCTGCTCGGCAGCGCGAGCGGCGGCGTCGACGATGGCGGTGATCACCACCTCTTCGAGCTGATCGGTCTCTTGTGCATTGCCGGTACTTGGAATAACGCCAGCAGCAGCGATCAGCATTCCCATTACAGGGCTTAAAAGGTTACGTTGGTACACAAGACGCCTCGAAGAAAAAACCGAGGCGCAGATGATCAAACTCGATGGTGAAACCACCGTGACATCTTTATTACAAAATCGTGAAAGCCCTCACAACGCCACCTGCCCACCAGACTCCTGGATGCGGTGGGGCGGAATGCCGAGGTGTTCGCCGGCGAACTCGGCATTGCGCGACATGAAAGCGAACATCGCTTTTTGAATACGCGTTAGATGAGCGCGGCCATTAGTGACGATATCGTCGCGACCGATGACATAGGTTGCTTCTTGAGGAATCACATCCTTGTAGATTCGCTGCACGTCGCGCACCAGGGTGGGCACATTGATCGTCTCCATGAAGCCGACGGTGCAATGCACACGCAGTAAGCCCGGACTCAGTTCCGTCACCTTGGTTCGAGCGCCGACGCTGACTCTCGGCGTCGACGCAACGCCGATCGTCATGATGATCGTACGAGCATGTAGCACGCGATTGATTTGAATATTACGCACCAGAGTGCGCGGGATTCGAGCAGCATGGCTGGTCAGAAAGACGACCGTCTTATCGACGACCTGCGGCTGTACTTCGTTGAGCAGGCGCCGAAACTCGGCTTCCGTATAGTCTTCGCGGCTGGTGACCGCATGAATGGCGTCGCGACCGGACTGCCAGGTTCGCATGATCCAATACAGACTGGCACCAAACACTAAGGGCACCCAGCCGCCGGCGGCGACTTTTTGCAGATTTCCCAACAAATAAGCCGCCTCGATCAACACGATGAACCCGAGCAGTGCGATCTGCAAATGACGCCACCGAGGACTGGAGCTGACGAGGAACAACACCATCAACACCGTGTCGATCAACATGGTGATCGACACGCCGACACCATAAGCGCCTGCCAAACTCTCGGATGAACCGAAGCCGATCACAAGCGCTAGCGTGAAGAAGCACATCATCCAGTTGATAAAGGGGACATAAACCTGACCAATCGACTCCTCCGATGAATGCTGGATCTTCATTCGCGGTAGCAGATCGATTTGCAGACACTGGCGTGTAATGGAGAACACACCGGAAATCACGGCTTGCGAGGCAATGATGGTAGCGAGCGTTGCTAAGACGATAAACGGTAGCAACAGCGACGCAGGGACGAGCAAGTACAGCGGACTTTCGATCGCGCTACCGTCACGAAGTACCAACGCACCCTGCCCGAAATAGTTCAGCAGCAAAGCTGGGTACACGAGAAAAATGAATGCGCGCGAAATCGCCGGCCGCCCAAAATGGCCGAGGTCAGCGTACAAGGCTTCACCACCCGTGACGCACAAGAAAACAGCGCCAAAGACCGAGAGTGCAACCAGTGGATGCTGAACAATGATGTGCTCAGCGTGGATCGGATTGATCGCGGCCAGTACTTGCGGATTCTGCTGCACTGAGACCAATCCCAGCAGACCGAGCGAGACGAACCAAACCAACATGACTGGGCCGAACAAGCGACCAATCTGTTCGGTCCCTTTTCGTTGCACCAAGAACAATCCGATCAGGATCACTACGGCGATCGGTACAATGAAGCGGTGCAGCGCCGGCGCGACGAGCTCTAGACCCTCTACGGCACTCAATACGGAAATGGCTGGCGTTATCACGCCATCACCAAAAAACAGTGCGCAGCCTGCAACGCCTAAGGCGAAAACCAATGACGACCAGCGGTAAGACACTCGCGTTGCAACGAGCTGCATCAAGGAGAGCACACCACCTTCACCGTCGTTGTCGGCCCGCAGCACAATCGCGACGTACTTGATGCCGACAACGAGCGTGATCGACCAGAAGATCAGTGACAGAACGCCAAGGACGTTCTCGAGATTAGTTGGGTCGAGCTCGGATGCAGTGAAGACTGCTTTGAAGGCATAGAGCGGACTCGTGCCGACGTCGCCGAACACCACCCCCATCGCACCGATAAGCAGTGGCAGAGAAACCCGAGATTTGGACGTCGTGGACATCGAAGTGGAACGGCATCATACGCCTCCCAACATGACGTGACCGTCATCTTCGTTAGCCGGCCGTTTTTTTGGCGACTCCGCTCGTCAGCCAAGCGACGATCTTGGGCAATTTCGGTGCGTAGCGCTCTTCGTAACCACTTGATTGAACATCCAAACCGGACTGCTCGATAAGCGATCGCATCGGCCGATTGAGATGACAACCACCGCCGATCACTTTTTGTAGGGGGGTCAATCGATGTTGCCATCGAGCAACGCCCGCCTCCGGCGACAGGCCGTGCTCGAGAAACAGGAACTGCCCACCGGGCTTGAGCACCCGATGAATCTCACGCAGTGCCGATGCAACATCAGGAATGGAGCACAGCGTAAAAGTACTGACTACGGTATCGAAGCTACCGGCATCGAACGGCAGTTGCTCCGCAGACAGTGCATGCACGGTGACCTCACGCGAGCTCTTCGCCAATCGCCGCTCCGCGCGAGCATTGAGTGCCGCGTCCGGCTCGACGATCTCGAGCTGCCGAATCGACTCTGGATAGTGTGAAAGGTTGGCGCCCGTGCCGAAACCGATCTCGAGCACTCGACCCGTAGCTGGAACCAAAACCAACCTTCGATAACGGCTGATCCGTCGATCGCTCATCGCGCGATCGAGCAAGGGCGGCAAGATGTGGCGTCGGTAGAAACTCGTCATTTACGCATGTTGCCAGAGTCGGCAAATTTCCGTATTGACCTTGCTGCGGGAACTTGGATACTGCGCGCCCACCATGGCCAACTACCGCGAAGAAACCGTCCTGCACGTCCATCATTGGGATGAGCGGGTATTTAGCTTCCGCACCACGCGCGACTCGGGATTCCGATTCGAAAACGGTCAATTCGTGATGATCGGGCTAAGCGTGAACGGTCGTCCACTGATGCGCGCTTACAGCATCGCGAGCGCCAATCATGATGAGAACCTGGAATTCCTCAGTATCAAGGTGCCCGACGGTCCACTGACCTCGCGACTGCAACACATCCAAGTCGGCGATCGAGTACTTGTCGGCCTGAAGCCGACCGGAACGCTACTCATCACCGATCTCAAACCGGGTCGTAATCTGTATCTGCTCGCGACGGGTACTGGTCTCGCCCCGTACATCAGCATCATCCAGGATCCTGCAACCTACGAGCGATTCTCGAAAGTCGTGCTACTGCATGGTGTGCGCTATGCCAGCGAGCTCGCCTATCGTGATTACATCGTGAACGAGCTGCCGCAGCATGAGTTCTTAGGAGAGTTGGTCAAAGAGCAGCTTCGCTACTATCCAACCGTGACCCGCGAAATCTACGAACATCGAGGTCGGCTTCCAGACTTGCTGCGTAGTGGCAAGGTTGCAAGCGATCTCGGAATCGAGCAGCTCGATCCACAACACGATCGCGCCATGATTTGTGGAAGCCCCGCCATGCTCAAGGATCTCTCGGGACTGCTCGACGAGATGGGCTTTGCCATCTCACCGCGCATTGGTGAGGCGGGCGATTATGTGATCGAACGCGCCTTCGTCGAACGCTGATTCAGTTCAGCACGAAACTCGCTTTGATCTGAACCCGAAGCGTGATGTCGCCGGGTCGATAACCCTCTGTCGCTGCGGCATCCTCGGCGGACGCCGCAGACGCGCGCAGCATGATGGGTGATGGGAACGCCGGCCGGTCGACTTCGACGGCATCCACTCGGAGCGCCGCTCCGAGCTGGGCATCGAGCCCCCGGGCGATGGCAGCGGCGTTCTGTTTCGCATCTCGCGTTGCATCCGTGAGCATCTCGCGTCGAAGCGAGCTTTCGTTCTGTAAGGAAAATCGCGGCGGCGCGATCTGATTAGCACCTGATTTCACTGCGTACTCGAGAATCGCACCGAGCTTGTCGAGATCGAGCAGGCGGATTCGGATCGTACGAGCGACGAGGTATCCCTGCAGACGGCGTGCTCCGGACTTAGCGTCCCAGGAGAATTCCGGTTGTACCGCTAGTGCACCACTATCGATCGCTTCATCGCCAATGCCAAGTTCTTTCAGGCCGCGCAGCACCGCTACCGTCCTGACGCCCGCTTCACGACGTGCACTATCGAGCTTCACATCGCGAGCATCGATCGTCATTTCCAAATGCGCCAGATCCGGTCGTACCAGGCGCTCGGAGATCCCAGTGGCGTTGATGATACGGGTCGTCGACTCCGCTCGCGCCGGGAAAATAGCGAGTGCAAGGCACAGTGCTCCGAGCAGAACAAACGACTCAAAAATTGTTTGAATATTTTTCATGACATGAAAACCACAATCATAGTGATGATCGAACCCAAGGTCGCAATCGCCATATCTTTCTGTGCATCCCATTCATCGCCTTGTGCACCAAGATAAGCAGCGCCTTGTCCGCCGCCCAAGATTTCCGTTGTCCACCATTCGAGCACTTCGAAAATCATACTGGTCGCCATGACGAGTACCGGCGAAAGCACGTAACTCCAATAGCCGACGGGCCGCGCATAAAGTTCGAACAGTTCGAAAAAAGGATACGCGAGCAAAAAACCGTAAGCGAAATGAACAAGACGGTCGTAATGGTTGCGAGCCCAGCCAAACAACTTCGATAGCCTGACGCCAATCACCGCATGTGCCGCGTCGTCATAAGGGACGCGTACGTAAGTGTAGTAACCACCGATCGTGTGCATAACGAGGAATATCACGATCAAGGTGTATGAGACGTCGCTGAGGGGCCAGCTCGGGTAGGTCCAAACGAGTGCAATGACGGTGGCAACCGTGAAGGAGTTCTCCGCGATCCACACGGAACGATCATGCGGTTTGATCGCCAGCAGCAACCAGAGGATGGAAAACGGCAGCAGTAGCCAGTGCAGGTATGCCATCGTTTTAGAGTGGAGTGCTACTCCACCGTCACAGATTTCGCGAGATTGCGAGGCTTGTCGACATCGGTACCGCGCGCAGTCGCTACATGGTACGACAGCAACTGCAGCGGGATGGTGTAGACCACGGGCGCCTGCAGATAGCTAACGTGCTTCGGCATAGTAATCACGGTCACACCGTCGGAAGACTGCATGCCGGATTCGGGGTCGGCAAAAACGATCAGTTCACCGCCGCGAGCGCGCACTTCCATCAGGTTCGACTTCAGCTTCTCGAGCAAGTCGGTGTTCGGAGCCACGGCGATCACCGGCATATCGTCATCGACGAGTGCAAGGGGTCCGTGCTTGAGCTCACCAGCCGCATAAGCCTCTGCGTGGATATAGGAGATTTCCTTGAGCTTGAGCGCGCCTTCCATAGCTATCGGATGCATGGTACCGCGACCCAGAAACAGCGCATGGTGCTTGGGCACGAAACGCTGCGCCAACTCACGGATCACCGGGTCGAGCGCTAGCGTTTTCTCCATCATGCCCGGCAACTCGACCAAGCGGCTAACCAGCGTATGTTCCTGCTCTGGGCTCGCACCGTGCGTCTTAGCCAAAGCGACAACCAACATACCGAGTGCCACCAACTGAGTGGTGAAAGCTTTGGTCGAAGCGACTCCAATCTCGGGGCCGGCGCGCGTCAGCATCACGAGCTCAGACTCACGTACGAGCGAGCTCTCGGGTACGTTACATATCGCGAGCGAACTCAAGTAGCCCGCTTGTTTGGCTAAACGTAGCGCGGCCAGCGTATCGGCGGTCTCGCCCGATTGACTGATCGTGACAAACAAAGAATTTTTTGGAACGACCGGGTTTCGATAGCGATATTCGCTTGCGATCTCGACCGTACAAGGAATCTTCGCCAGCTGCTCGATCAGGTAGTGAGCCACATAACCGGCGTGATAGCTCGTGCCACAGGCGACGATATGCACGTGCTCAGTCTTGGCAAACACCTCGCTCGCAGCCGGACCAAAAGCCGCTTCGAGCAAACGACCATTAGCGACACGCTCTTGCAACGTATCTGCGAGTGCGCGAGGCTGCTCGTGGATTTCCTTGAGCATGAAATGCTCGTATTGGCCTTTCTCGGCCGCATCGGCGGAAAGCTCGCTGACGTGCAGCTTGCGTTCAACGGTCGTCCCTTCGCGATCGACGACCTTGACGCTCTGGCGACGCACTTCGGCAACATCGCCCTCTTCGAGGAAGAGGAAGTTCCGGGTGACTGGTAATAGTGCGGCGATATCCGAAGCAACGAAATTTTCGCCCTCACCCAAGCCGATGACGACGGGGCAGCCCTCGCGCGCCAAGATCACCCGATCGGGGTCGCGCTCGCTAACAACGGCTAACGCATAAGCACCTTCGAGTTCGCTCACGGTGGCGCGTACCGCCTTGAAGAGGTCACCGACGGATTTCATGTGATGATGGATGCGATGAGCGATGACTTCAGTGTCGGTTTCCGAAGTGAACTCGTACCCAGCGGCTCGCAACTCGGCTCGCAACTCATCGTGGTTTTCGATGATGCCGTTGTGAACGATGGCGAGGCCGTCTTCGGAAATGTGCGGATGCGCGTTACGTTCGCTCGGCACACCATGGGTAGCCCAGCGCGTGTGCGCGATTCCAATCGAGCCATGGGTTGGTGATGCATCGATGGCATCTTGCAGGATCTGCACTTTGCCCACCGTGCGCACCCGCTTGAGATGCCCAGAACCGTCGAGAACGGCGACCCCAGCAGAGTCGTAGCCGCGGTATTCGAGCCGACGCAAGCCCTCGATCAGGACGGGGACGATATCGCGCTCAGCAATGGCTCCGACGATTCCGCACATGTAGCAAAGTCCGGTTGGATAAAGGCGTATTTTGCGCCTTTTCTCGGGGCATATACATCACCCGAAGTGGGTGGATCGCGCTGGGCGTCAGCGCTTCTTCTGCGGCCGTTTCCAGCCATCGAGGGTGAGCTGCTTGGCTCGTGCAACGGTGAGCTTGCCCGCCGGCACGTCTTTGGTGACGGTCGAACCCGCACCGACGGTCGCGCCTTCGCCGATCGTGATCGGAGCGACGAGAACCGAATTGGATCCGGTGTGCGCGTCATCACCGATGGTGGTGTGATGTTTATTGGCACCGTCGTAATTGGCCACGATGGTGCCGGCGCCAATATTCACCCGCGCGCCGACGGTCGCATCACCGACGTAGGCAAGATGATTGGCTTTGGCGCCCGTTGCCATCGATGAATTTTTGACCTCGACGAAATTTCCGATGTGCACTTCGTCGGCGAGCTTAGCGCCTGGGCGAAGTCGTGCGAACGGGCCGATCAGTGCGCCAGAGCCCACACTCGCTTGTTCGATGACGCAGTTTGGATGAATCACGGCATCGCTGGCGATATCGCAATCACGCAGCACGCTGTTCGGACCGATGCGTACTCGATCGCCAAGCGTGACTCGCCCTTCGAAGACGACATTGATATCGATTAAGACATCGCGACCGATCGACAGAGAGCCTCGAACATCGACCCGTGCAGGATCGACGAGCGTGGCACCCGCCTGCATCAGCTCACGTGCGCGCAGACGTCGGTGCTCAGCTTCGACCTCGGCCAGCTGCAACTTGTCGTTGATACCGAGCACTTCGGCAATCGTCGGCGCAATGAGGGGTTTGACCTCGATACCATCGGCAACGGCCATTTCGATGATATCGGTGAGGTAATACTCACCCTGAGCGTTGCTGTTCTTCAGACGAGCGAGCCAAGCGCGCAATTGGATGACGGGTACAGCCATAACACCCGTGTTGCCTTCGCGGATCGTAAGTTCATCGGCCGTCGCATCTTTCTGCTCGACGATGCGTAGCACCTTGCCGTCAGCATCACGCACGATGCGGCCGTAACCCGTTGGGTCGTCGAGCATGACGGTCAACAGGGACATAGCACCCTCTCCGGCCAGTGCCAGCAAGTTCGCGAGCGTATCTGCTCGAATCAGCGGCACATCGCCATAGAGAATGAGCGCAATGGCATCGTCGTTGAGTGCAGGCAGTGCTTGCTGCACGGCGTGGCCGGTGCCGAGTTGCTCAGCCTGCAACGCCCACTGTAATTCGGAATCTGCAGCGAAGGCTTCGCGAACGCGATCGCCCCCGTGCCCGAAGACCACGTGAACTGAAGCAGGATTCAAACTTTGAGCTGTGGAGATCACGTGGCCGAGAAGAGGCCGGCCAGCCAACGGCTGCAAGACTTTCGGCAAGTCGGACTTCATCCGCTTGCCCTGGCCTGCAGCCAGAATGACGATCGAGAGAGGCAAACCAGACCGAGCGCTGCTCGAGTCTCGGGCCATGATCAGCCTTTGGTCTTGCGCAGCTTCGCGATCATCTTCAGCTGAGCGGCTGCGCGAACGAGTTCGGCAAGCGCCTCAGCTTCGGAGACCTTGTCGATGTTGCTGGCAAGCAATTCTTCAGCGCGTTGCTTGGCCTCAATGGCGCGGGCTTCATCGAGATCGTGGGCACGCAAGGCGGTGTCGGCAAGGACCGTCACCTTCTTGGGCTGAATCTCGATGGCACCACCGCCGACGAAGAAAGACTGTTCCTCGCCTTCCGGCGTCAGTACGCGCACTTCACCAGACTTGAGCAGCGTCAGCAGCGGAGCGTGACGGGGCGCGATGCCCATCTCACCCTGCGACGCTGGGACGAACACCATCTTCGCCGCTCCGGAGAAGATCTCGCCTTCGGCGCTGACGATATCGCAATGGATGGTGTTGTCGGCCATGTGGGATTACCCGTGTTGCAACCGCGATTACTGCAGGGTCTTGGCTTTCTCGACGACTTCGTCGATAGAGCCGACCATGTAGAACGCCTGCTCCGGCAGATGATCGTATTCGCCCGAGAGGATGCCCTTGAAGCCGCGGATGGTTTCTTTGAGCGGGACGATCTTGCCGTCCTGACCCGTGAAGACCTTCGCGACGTTAAACGGCTGCGACAGGAAGCGCTGGATCTTGCGCGCGCGGAACACGGTGAGCTTGTCCTCTTCCGAGAGCTCGTCCATACCGAGGATCGCGATGATGTCCTGCAATTCTTTGTAGCGCTGCAGAACGGCCTGCACGCCACGAGCGACCGAGTAGTGCTCTTCGCCGACGATCAGCGGATCGAGCTGACGACTGGTCGAATCGAGCGGATCCACCGCCGGATAAATACCGAGGGCCGCAATCTGACGCGACAACACGACGGTCGCATCGAGGTGAGCGAAGGTCGTCGCCGGCGACGGGTCGGTGAGGTCGTCTGCCGGAACGTAAACGGCCTGGATCGAGGTGATCGAGCCCGTCTTCGTCGAGGTAATACGCTCCTGCAACACGCCCATTTCTTCGGCCAGCGTCGGCTGGTAACCCACCGCCGACGGCATACGACCGAGCAGCGCCGATACTTCGGTGCCGGCGAGCGTGTAGCGATAGATGTTATCGACGAAGAACAGCACGTCGCGGCCCTTCACGCCGTCCTCGCGTACTTCGTCACGGAAGTATTCGGCCATGGTGAGACCGGTGAGCGCGACGCGCAGACGGTTACCCGGCGGCTCGTTCATCTGACCGTACACCATCGCGACCTTCGAGTTTTCGAGGTTCTCGAGGTCGATGACGCCCGACTCCGCCATCTCGTGATAGAAGTCGTTGCCTTCACGGGTACGCTCACCGACGCCCGCGAACACGGACAAACCGCTGTACTGCTTGGCGATGTTGTTGATGAGCTCGAGCATGTTGACGGTCTTGCCGACGCCGGCGCCGCCGAACAAACCGACCTTACCGCCCTTGGCGAACGGCACGAGCAAGTCGATGACCTTGATGCCCGTGACGAGCAGATCGCTGCCGCCAGCCTGTTCGTCGTACGACGGAGCAGGACGGTGAATCGACCAGTGCTCTTTCGAAGCAACAGGACCGCGGTTGTCTTGCGGCGTGCCGAGCACGTCCATGATGCGACCGAGGGTCGCCTTACCTACCGGCACCGAGATCGGCGCACCGGTCGATTCGACGGCGAGGCCGCGCTTCAAGCCTTCGGAGGCGCCCATCGCGATGGTACGCACCACGCCATCGCCGAGCTGCTGCTGCACCTCGAGCGTGAGATCGACGTCCTTGAGCTTCAGTGCCTCGTAGACCTTCGGGATCGATTCACGCGGAAATTCCACGTCGATGACCGCGCCGATGATCTGAGTAATCTTGCCGGTTGCCATGTCGGTACCCTGTGCCTTGTATTCGTGTTCGAGTCGCGTAATCAGACTGCGGCAGCGCCGCCGACGATTTCCGCCAATTCTTTGGTAATCGCCGCCTGACGCGCCTTGTTGTAGACGAGTTGCAGATCGCCGATCAGTTTGCCTGCGTTATCCGAGGCCGCCTTCATGGCGACCATGCGCGCTGCCATTTCACAGGCAACGCTTTCTACGGCGCCGCGATAAACCTGCGATTCGATATAGCGCATCAAGACGCCATCGAGCAGTTCGCCCGCGCTCGGTTCGTAGATGTAGTCCCAATGATCCTGCAGATCATCGACATCGACCGTCTCGGCCGGCAGCAATTGCGTCACCGTCGGCTTCTGAGTCATGGTGTTGACGAACTCGGCGTTGACGATGAAGAGTCGATCGATGGTGCCATCCTTGTAGGCATCCAACATGACCTTCACCGAACCGAGCAAATCACGGACGTGCGGCTTATCGCCAAGACCCGTGACACTCGCGAGCACCGGCGCACCGAGGCGACGGAAGAACGCCACACCCTTGCTACCCAGTAGGCAAAGATTCACTTTGGCGCCCTTGCCTTGCCACTCACGCATCATCGTCAAGGTGGTTTTGAAGACGTTGGTGTTGAGTGCACCGCACAGACCACGATCACTCGACACCACGATGATGCCGATCGACTGCGCTTCGCGCTCGATCAGATA